>ERZ791617.849-NODE-849-length-15187-cov-1.90299_pt1 | contig 15187 bp, 7 predicted proteins | sample MGYA00510272_ERZ791617 | MGnify/ENA primary metagenome ERZ791617 (study PRJEB30046, sample SAMN00715200) | human gut metagenome | study: EMG produced TPA metagenomics assembly of the A metagenome-wide association study of gut microbiota in type 2...
CAGTACCGCCGCTATGGATTCAAATGGGCGGATTAGTCTTTCCACACACAAGCGCCGTCATTGCAAAGCCGGCTGCAATACGGCTTAAAAGTGTTGCAAACGCCACGCCGAATACAGCCCATTTGCATACAAATACAAATATTGCATTACCGGTAACATTGATAATATTCATAAGAATACTTATCTTCATACTTATTGCACTGTTACCGGTGCTTCTAAATATTGCAGCTCCTGCATTGTATAAACCTAAAAATGGAAATGATACCGATGTAACCATAAAATACAGTATCGCACTTTCCATAACACTCTCTTCAACATGCCCGAATATCGCACCAAGCAGAGGTCTTGTGCAGGTAAGCGATATAATCATCATCGCCACTGCAAATATAATAAGCACCGTTTCAAGCTGTGCTCCTGATTTTTGCGCTTTTTCCTGCTCTTTCTTACCTATATACTGGCTGCATACAACCGCACCACCTGTAGCAAGTGCCGCCATTACCTGTATTATAAGCCTGTTAATATTATCAACAAGTGCAACACCTGATATGGCAGCTTCTCCTGCCTGTGATACCATAAGTGTATCAACCATACCTACGCTCACAGCCAATAGCTGCTCAAACATAAGTGGAATTATAAGCTTTCTTAAATCCTTATTACTAAATAACATAATTTTTCGTTCCTGTTCTTTAATATTTTAATATTCTGTAAAAATATCCGTCATAAGATGATTTTAGCGTAAAATATAAAAGGAGCTGTTACATTTCAAAACACCTGACACTGTATATCACCAATAATATACAGTATCCAATACCATGTATTGTAACAACCCCTTTATGTATTCTAATTATAAATATAATGTATTATTACTTAACTTCGTGAATCCATCCTTCAGGTGCTTCAATCTTGCACTGCTGGATTCCTGTTAATGTATCATAAATCTTCTTGATTGTAGGTCCCATCTCATCCATACCACTTGGGAAGTTAATCTCCTCACCGTGATTAACAATCTTACCAACAGGTGAGATAACCGCTGCTGTACCACAAAGACCACATTCAGCAAAATCCTTAACTTCATCAAAGTATACTTCTCTGTGTTCAACTTCCATTCCAAGATACTTCTCAGCAACATACATGATTGAACGACGTGTGATTGAAGGTAATATACTGTCTGACTTAGGTGTTACAAGCTTACCATCCTTAGTGATGAAGATGAAGTTAGCTCCACCTGTCTCTTCTACCTTAGTTCTTGTTGCTGCATCAAGATACATATTCTCAGCAAAACCTTCTTCATGTGCTGTTACAATAGCATGCAGGCTCATCGCATAGTTAAGACCGGCTTTGATATGTCCCGTACCATGAGGAGCTGCTCTATCGAAATCTGATACCTTAATTGTAATTGGCTTAGCACCGCCCTTAAAATAAGGGCCAACAGGTGTAACAAGTATTCTGAACTGATATTCATCAGCAGGCTTAACACCGATTACAGGATTACTTCCAAACATATATGGACGGATATAAAGTGTAGCACCTGAACCAAAAGGAGGCACCCATGCTTCATTAGCCTTAACTACATCATTAACTGCCTGTACGAATCTTTCCTTAGGAAATACCGGCATCTCAAGTCTTCTTGCTGAATCTTCCATTCTCTGTGCATTAAGGTCAGGACGGAAAATTACAATTCTTCCATCTTCTGTTGTATATGCTTTCATTCCTTCAAAGCATGTCTGTGCATACTGAAGTACACCTGCACACTCATTTAACACGACCTTATCATCATAACACCATCATCCCATGATCCATCTTTATAATTTGCTACAAATCTTTTATCAGTCTTGATATAACCGAATCCAAGATTAGCCCAGTCAAGATTTTTCTTTTCCATTTTACACTACTTCCTTCCGTCATTATTATAAATGTTACCGTTCCAAGCCACATTTACCCACATAGCCACGAACCGTAGCACTTGTACAGATATTGTCCGTCTTTCAGGTCAATTCTTTGTATACACCAGAATGTAAACATTCCACGCTTAAGTTGTATTTTACCGCTATGATATATTAAAGTCAATATCGTTATTTATTTATTTTTTATAATTATAAATTGTTTTATAAGCAGTTATTTATTCTGCTAAAACAATAGCTGTGTGCCCTCTGACAATATGCCATCCGCCACACAGCTATATAATTATACTGCTGCAATTATTCTGTACACTTCAAACAGCAGATGGATCTGCGATTACTCCCTGTCAAGAAGTGTCTGATAGAAGTTAAAATAATCAGTCCTTTTATCCGCTGTAAATGCCATAGCTGAACGAGGATGCTGGTTCTGCTGTCCTGTAAGCATATACTGCACATCACAGCCCCATACTATATCTGACGCTTTCAAAGGAAGCATATGTTTTTCAACAAACTTTAATACAGGATTAATGCTATACTTTGGATTTCTTAAAAAGCCCATGAGAAGCTCCATATAACAGTTACCTGCTCCTCTTCCCATACCGCTCATGGTTGCATCAAGATAACTTACTCCCATTACACAGCTTTCAATTGTATTGGCAAATGCAAGCTGCTGGTTATTATGAGCATGTATACCTATGCTCTTTCCATATTTTTCTGCCACTTTTAAGTACTTCTTTGCAAATTCCCTTATCTGCTCAGGATATAATGAACCATAACTGTCTACAAGATAGATTACACTTGCCTTACTCTGACCTAACATATCAAGTGCAAGGTCAAGATCTTTTTCGCTTGCTGTTGATACAGCCATAATATTGATTGTAACCTCATAATCTAAATCAGCACAATAATTAATCATCTCTATTGCTGCCGGTATTGTATTGACATATGTTGCAACACGAATCATATCTATAACACTGTCTTTTTTAGGTATTATATCCTTCTTATAATCTGTTCTTCCTACATCTGCCATAACAGCAATCTTTAAATCTGTATCATTATCACCTACTATCTCTCTGATACTCTCTTCATCGCAGAACTTCCACTTGCCAAAGTCCTCAACATTAAATATCTCTTTAGATGCCTTATAACCAAATTCCATATAATCAACACCTGCTGCTATGTTAGCCTTATACAGGTCTTTTACAAATTCATCATCAAATTTAAAATCGTTTACAATACCACCGTCTCTTAATGTACAGTCTACCACCTTAATATCAGGTCTGTATGATACTAATTCACCTTTCTTTTGCATCTTTATCCATCCTCCATTTTTTTCACTTTAAAGCGTTAAACTTTAAAGTATTATAGCACACTAATAGAAAAAATCAAGGGAATAATCACGATTTTATTTCTTATTTATTATCTGCTGCTTTATCATCTGTCACAAGTTTGTTATACATATCATCAATAAGCTGTCTTAAACCTTTTAGATATTCCGGTGCATTCCCGTATTTTTTTCTTGTCACACGCCAGATAAACATAGGTTCTCTATCTATTTTAAATATCAATGCACCCCTGTACTGCTGCACAAATTCATCTATTTTATCCGCATCTATTTCTGCCTTTGGTGATATGCTTATTGTAGTTCTCCATACTGATGGCTGTGAGGATGTATCTATACCTCCCTTTATCTCTATGATTCCTATTTTGTGTGCAATTGTTTTTATAAGTGCTATCTTTAAAAGATTAGCAGCACACTCTGGAAGAGAACCATAGCGGTCCGTAAGCTCATCCTCCATATCTGCAAGTTCGTCATCATTTTCAATTGCTGCAATACGCTTATATACATCCAGCTTCTGATATTCGCTTTTTATATATGTCGATGGTATAAATGCATCTACTGTAAGGTCTACACTCGTTTCAAAAGAATATTCGTTTTTTATGCCTTTTAATTCATTTACAGCCTGATTAAGCATTTTACAATATAAATCATATCCAACTGCTGCCATATGACCATGCTGTGACCTTCCAAGCACATTTCCCGCACCTCTTATCTCAAGGTCTTTCATGGCAATCTTAAAGCCTGAGCCGAGGTCTGAAAACTCCCTTATGGCACTTAATCTTTTCTCTGCAACTTCTGTTATCATTCTGTCACGCCTGTATAAAAGAAACGCATAAGATGTTCTGTTACTTCTTCCAACACGTCCACGAAGCTGATATAACTGCGACAGTCCGAATTTGTCGGCATCCTCTATAATCATTGTATTAACATTTGATATATCAACACCAGTCTCAATAATAGTTGTTGATACAAGCACATCTATCTCTCCATTTATAAATTCATACATAATCTTTTCAAGCATACGCTTATCCATCTGACCATGTGCATAAGCTACATTTGCATCTGGTACAAGCTCCTGTAAATGTGCTGCAACCTCATCAATACTTCTTACACGGTTGTATACATAATACACCTGACCGTTTCTTGCAAGCTCCCTGTTAATGGCTTCCCGTATCATCTCATCATTATGTTCTGTAACAAATGTCTGTATAGGAAGTCTGTCAACCGGAGGCTCTTCAAGCACGCTCATATCTCTTATTCCAACCAGGCTCATGTGAAGGGTCCTCGGTATCGGTGTAGCACTTAAGGTCAATACGTCTATGTTATTTTTAAGTTTTTTAATCTTTTCCTTATGCGTTACACCAAATCTTTGCTCCTCATCTATAATAAGAAGTCCCAAATCCTTAAATTCAACATCCTTAGATAATAATCTGTGAGTTCCAATCACAATATCCACAAAGCCTTTTTTTAACTCCTTAAGGTCTTCCTTTATCTCCTTAGACGTTCTAAAGCTTGAAAGCTGTGCTACAGTGACCGGAAAGTTTTTCATTCTCTGTTCAAACGTATTATATATCTGCTGGGCAAGAATTGTTGTCGGCACAAGATATGCAACCTGCTTTCCCTCCTGTACAGCCTTAAATGCCGCCCTTATAGCTATCTCTGTCTTTCCATAGCCTACGTCACCACATATAAGCCTGTCCATTATTCTTGTACTTTCCATATCCCTTTTGGTATCTTCTATAGCTGTAAGCTGATCCTGTGTCTCTTCATATGGGAACATCTCTTCAAACTCCTGCTGCCATACGGTATCTGCACCAAACTGATATCCTTTTTCATTCTGTCTTGCTGCATATAAGGCTACCAGATCTTTTGCAACCTCTTCAACAGCTCCATGGACCTTAGATTTCGTCTTATTCCAGTCCTGCGTGCCTAATTTGTTAAGCTTCGGCTTCTTTTCCGTATCTGAGGCAGCATATTTTTGTAATCTGTCAAGCTGTGTAACAAGAATATAAAGGTCACTTCCATCACCATATTCAATCTTTATATAATCCTTTTCGCTTCCATCTACCTGAATCTTTTCAATTCCACGATATATACCGACACCATAATTTTCATGTACGACATAATCCCCCATATTAAGCTCATTAAACTGGGCGATTGCCTTGCCTTCATACTTTTTCTTTTTTAACTTTTTCTTCTTTTTGCCGGTAAATATATCATTTTCCGTAATAACTACAAACCCCAGCAGCGGATATTCAAAACCATTATGCAGGCTTCCATAAGTTACCATTACGGTTCCCGGAATTATCTCCTTGTCATAATCCTCACTAAAAAATGCATCTATATCCTGATCTTTTAAATCCTCAGCTATTCTTAAGGCTCTCGTTCTCGAATTACATACAAGCACAATCTTATAACGGTTTCTTTTATATTTTTTTATATCATCTGTAAGATATTCAAAACTATTATTATAAGAACTTATACTTCTTGCATCTATCCTCATTCTGTCAGCTTCAGTAAATCCTGCCGGTTTATAATCAAGTGCAGATAAAAGCACGACTCTTCTTTGTGATAATAAAGCATATATGCTGTCAATTCCATTAAGCATATGAGTCTGTCCAGGAAGTACATATCCACCCTCAAGACGATTCTTCATACTGTCTTCATATTCATATTCAACCAGCTCCATTCTCTCCCTGAGTCTGTTAGGCTCATCTAACACAAACAGTGTATCACTAACCGGAAAATATTCCAGAAAATTCGATGGTTCACTTTCAAACATTCCAAAGAATTTACTATAATCTTTTATCCTTTCAATGTCGGAAATATTTTTTCTTACGCGGTTAATAGCATCAAGCATCTTCTGGTCTTTTTTTCTTTTATCCACGCCAAATGCCTTTAACTGTTCTTCACTTTCTTTTCTTATCCTCTCCATTCCTGCTTCAATCTCTTCTTCCGAAAATATACATTCAGTTGCAGGAAATACCCTGTAGCTTTTTATCTTTTCTATAGAACGCTGGCTTGACACATCAAATGTACGGATTGAATCTATCTCATCATCCCACAATTCAATTCTTACAGGAACCTCGTCCGTATGTGAAAATATATCAATAATTCCGCCTCTTATTGCAAACTGTCCCGGTGTCTCTATCATTCCACATCTTTCATAACCTATATTTACAAGTGCTTTTGCAAGCTTTTCAACATCAAGAATATCATCCTGTTTAAATTCTATCGTATATCTTATATACTTATCATATGACATAAGCATATCTGCACAGCCATCTATAGTCGTAACTATGGTAAGCATATCTTCACTTTTTGTATTAATCATCCTGTCAATGCATCTTAGACGTTCCCCAACAATCTGATTACCATGAATATCTGCACTATAAAATATAAAATCTTTTGCCGGATAATACACACTATTTCTGTTAAAAAACAAACAATCTTCCTGAATCTGCCTTGCCTTACTCTCATCACTTGTGATTATTACTTTATATCTGTAATTCCCAGCTATTGCATGTACAAAATGCACTTTCTGCGTATCAATACACCCACTTACCATAATATGTCCGGTGTTTTCTTTAAGGATTTTATTAATCTGCTCCATGCCTGCCATGGAAAGTATGGGGTCATAAAATGTTTTCATCTGTTATGCCTCCTCTCTTTTTATATTGTTCATACTAATCCCCATTCCGCAGGCATTTTTAATGCCAGAAGAATCGCGGCCAAATGTCAGATTTGGCTCTGCGATAAGAGCTATTTGTGACACCTGCGATTTATCTGGCATTAGAACATGTCTGCAAAATGGAGATTATTATAGCCGGGCTAACCATTATACTTATTCATTGCATTTGTAACGCCCTCTGACATTATACATTCTATAGCCTCACATGCCCTCTCATTACCGGCTCTTAAATCCGCATATAGTTCCTGTGGAAATTTCCCAAGCACCCAGTCTGCCAGATCCCAGCCCTTAGGCTTATCTCCTACTCCGAACTTGACACGCTTAAACTTATCACTTCCAAGATGTGCAATGATACTCTTAATACCATTATGTCCGCCTGCACTTCCCTTTGCCCTAATGCGAAGTTTCCCAGGTATAAGGCTTATATCATCAAATACTACTATAAGGTCATCTATATCAGCTTTATAATAATCCATTACCTCTCTTATGCATTCACCCGAATTATTCATATATGTCATAGGCTTTACAAGGATAACCTTATTTCCCTCAATAGCACCCTTGCCTATAAGACCCTTATGCTTTGCCATATCCACACTTATATTATATTTATCTGCCAATTCATCTATTACAGAAAATCCTGCATTATGTCTTGTTCCCATATATTCCGTTCCCGGATTACCCAGTCCTGCTATTATATACATACTAATCTCCATTCCTAAAACTAACTCTTATTTCTAAGCCACTTTGCTTAAAATACTAAAAAAATTTGCAAAGGTCAATTTTCTTCTGTCATCAGAGACTATTTGTTCCACCAGGAAAAAAATAGCCAATTCATTATAATCCCTGCAAAAAATATTAATATCAGCACTATAATGTTAATTTTTAGTCATATAAAAGTCAACATTTTCACAGCTAAATATATTAAATTTACTATTTTTGAAATGCCAATACCTATACTCGTAAAAAAGAGAGACAGCATATACCACTGTCTCTCTTTGAAATAATATTATATTTTCATCGTTAATATTATTTATATCTAAGTATTTAAGTAATACTTATTTTACAACTACATTAGCTGCTGCACTTCTTACTACCTTACCTGTTGCATCCTTTACTTCAACAAAGAACTCTCTGTCTCCTGTACCACCTGCTGTCCATGTAAGTGTACTGTTTGAACCGAAGCCCTGAAGTCTTGCCCACTTGTTAGTTGTCTTATTGTGTACAAGATAGCTGTAAGTATACTTGCCATTACCACCATTAGCTGATGAACTTATTACAACCTTGTCGCCCTTAACTGCTGTTGTCTTATTAACACCAGCTGTAACTGCAAGATCCTTTTTAGCTGTGATTACTGTAACGGCCTTACTTCTTACTACCTTGCCTGTTGCGTCCTTAGCATCTATAAAGAACTCTCTGTTTCCAACAGAACCTGCTGTCCATGTAAGTGTGCTGTTAGTACCGAAGTCCTGAAGCTTATACCACTTGTTAGTTACTGTGTTATGTACAATAAACTTATATGCATATACACCGCTTCCACCTGTAGCTTCTGCCTTAAATGTTATCTTATCATTTACAACAGTATTAGTCTTGCTTGCTGTTGCATTAACTGCAAATACATTGCTCTTAGCTGTTGTCTTAATCTTGATAGCTGAACATCTTACTACCTTACCTGTTGCATCCTTTACATCTACAAATATCTCTCTGTTTCCTACTTTACCTGCTGTCCATGTAAATGTATTATCTGCACTAAAGTCCTTAAGCTTGAACCACTCATTAGTATCTAAGTTGTGGATAATAAACTTATATGTATACTTTCCACTTCCACCATTAGCTGCGGCCTTAACTGTTACTTTATCACCTGCAACTGTTGTTGTCTTATCTGCTGTGGCCTTGATAGAAAGTGCTTCTGCCTTAGCAGCAACCTTAACCTTAATTACACTGCTTCTTACTACCTTGCCTGTTACATCCTTTACATCTACAAATATTTCCCTGTTTCCAGCCTTGCCTGCTGTCCATGTAAGTGTGCTGTTAGCACTGAAATCCTGAAGCTTAGCCCACTGATCTGTATCTGTATTATGTATGATGAACTTATATGTATATCCTTCGCTTCCGCCATTAGCTTCTGCTTTAAATGTAACTTTATCATCTACAGTAACATCTGTCTTATCTGCTGTTGCTTTAACTGTTAAGTCTTCCTTAGCAACTTCACTCTTATAAAGGCTGTTCATAACCTTCTCAACATTATAGTCACCCATGATATTAGCTGTTGTATATTCTGCTGCCTGCTTGCTTGAAAGAAGAGGTCTGTCATTATTTACAACATATCCAGGACCATATGAACCATATTCTGCAAATCTTGCATTCTTAAAGCTGTTACCGCTCATATCACCATATGCTCCATTAGGATCTTCCGAGGTAACAATTGATGAATACTGTTGAATCATCTTTGCCCCATGGACGAGCCATTCTGTAAGCTCCATCAGCTACACCATCTTCTGCTGTAAAGCTGCAATTAATAAATGTATAACCATACTTTGTCGCTGCATATGTTCTACCTGCTGTATATACACCATCAGCCTTATACTGTGTATATCTTGCAACGATATCACAATCATTAAATACTGATGTACCTGCACCATAGATAAAGTCTACATTACCTGTAATATAACACTTGTCAAAGTACTGTCTTGTTACAAGATAGTTTCCATCAGCACCCTTAACTCTTGTATCTGTAAGGAGTGAATCCTGATATCCTACTATTCTTACATTTACACAAAGTGTCTCGTCAGCCACGATACAAAGTGCATCTGCCTGCTGGTCATTGCCATTTGTATAATTATAAGTATTTTCAATAGTAATATTCTCTGCTGTGAAACCTGTTGCTGTTGTATCTACATACATCGCATTTCTATCCCACATGCTTGTTGCATTGCCATTAGCTACACATACTGCGTAACCAATATTAGTCTTAACAGCATCTTCACCTAAGATACTTACGAAAGGTGCTGTTACTGTTACTCTTTCATTATAAGTTCCGTTCTTTACAAAGATTACCTTTGATGCTGCATTGTCAGCTGCAACTGTCTCTACTGCACTCTGAACTGTCTTATATGTTGGGTATCCATCCTTTACTGTACCATTCTCACCATCAAATGAAGCATCTACAACCATATCAATCTTAGGATTGCTTACAAAGTTATATACTTTTCTTGTTGTGTTGCCATCTTTATCTGTAAAGAGAAGTTCTACTGTATTTCTACCCTGCTTTAAGTTCTTAAATTCAAAAGCTGTTTCTGTATCAGCTTTAACTTCTTTTGTATCTGTTAATGTTCCATTAATATTAACCTTAACTGTTACATCTTCATTAGTATTAAGCTTCATAGATGCATTATCTGCAAATATTGTATCATTAGACTTGTCTGTTACTGTTACTACAGTAGCATCTTTTTCGTATACATACTGACCCTTATGTCCGTCAGATGTAAGTACCTGCATTGTGTCAGATGGATTACTTACATTCTTGCTGTTCTTAGCTATTACATAATAGTAATATGGTTCTTCTGCTGTTACATCTGTATCTGTATAAGTTAATTCTGTAGTATTCTTAACAACTGCATATGTTCCATCAGAACCAAGCTTTCTGTATACATCATAGCTTTCTGCTCCTTCTGATGCATTCCATGTAAGCACTACATCCTTAGAAGATGCCTTAGCATCTAATGTTACGCTTGTAAGCGGTGTCTGATATGTTACAGCTGCTGTTTCAATAGCTGTTCCCTGTGAATCTCCACCGGCTGGTACAATCTTAAATGTATATGAACCATCACCTGTCATTCCTGCGAACTTAAATGAGTTCACTTTAGAATCTCCAACCTTAGTATATTCACCATCATCTTTCTTTACATATACTGAATACTTAACATTACCTGAACCTTCCTTAGTTATATCCCAGCTAAGGTCAATGCTCTTTCTGTCCTCTGCTACAACCGCCTTAGCATTAGCAATCTCTGGTGCAACACCAACAGCAACATAGTAGTCATTCATATCATAAAGAATTGTTCCTTCTGTATCCTTAATGTATACATTAGAAATATCTGCTACAACACCTGTAAATGCAAATCCGTATCTTACTTCCTTGCCGGCTAAGAGGTCTTCATAATCGTTTACAAGATCAATTACCTGATTGTCTATTAATGTAGCTCCTGTAGCATCCTTTAATGTTACATATACTTCACTACCCTTCTTAGCATAAGAGATAGTATATGTTACGTCTGTTGCAATACTTGTCTTAGGATCTCCACCATTACCTGTTCCTGCTGTTGTTGAATATGTATGCTGTGCTACCTTATTCTTCTGGAAATGCATTATATCACACTTCATTGCAGAACCTGTCTTGGCATTGAACTGACCTATTGCAATACCCTGCTTATCTGTTCCTGTATCAAGTGACTTAATTGTAATATCGGCTGTTATTGTTCTATCCTCTGATGTAGCTGGGAATAACCAGTAATCAACACCTTTATCATCTCTGATATTACCCTTAACTGTAGCACTTCTCTTATGTTCAACAGTAAGTACATTACCATCAACTGATGTGTTAAAGCTGTTACCTGCATCATAATTGCCTGAATATTCTTTACTGCTTGTAAATTCAGGTATAAGCTCACCTGTAGCTGAATCAAATATAACCTTATTATTAGTTACTCCATCAACATCATACTTAGATGTTACCTTAATATCTGAAAACTCTGCTGTTGCTCCCTCTGTAGCAAAGAAACCAACTGTCTTAGCATCAATGTTATTAATACTCTGTACTTTTTCTACTGCATCACTGAAATCTGCTTTAGTTGCAACATAGAATTTAGCTGTACCATTAGATACAACAAGTTTAACATAGATATCCTCTGAAGCTGTTGTAACGTTAGCATTAAGATTGCTTGCGCCACCACCTGCTTCTGTTCCGTGATATGCATATCTTACCTGTGACTTACTTAAATCAGCATATACAGAAGCTGCCGCACTATTAGCTTCATCTGCTGAATTCTTAACTAAGATACCGGCCTGACCTTTACCTGTAACCTTCATCTTAGCTGATACTGTAACTTCTCCATTTGACTGGAAGTATGCATAATAAAGATCATCATTACCATTATCTTTATCAAACTTAGAACCTGCACCTGTTACAGTTACTGTACCTGTCTTATCATCATAAGCATATGAGCCTTCTGTTGTATGGCTGCCGACTTCCTGAGTCTTCCAGATAGTCTTTAATGCTTCCGGCTTAACCGGTTCAACAACCTCCTTATTCACATCTCCACCGACACCATCTCCAAGAGCTGTCTTCGCTTCATCTGTAAGAACAAGTAATCCGTTCATGTTAATAGAATTATCCTCATTTCTTGTAACTGGTTCTGATGAATAAACATGTGTTGTATAATCCATCTTTGTATCTACTGACTTAAAGAATGTATCATTAATTATATCATTACTCTTGTGAGCTGTCTCTCCATCATAGTTCCAATAATAATCATTAGCCTGATATACCTTTGAAGTATCCTGTGTTCCCTTAAGCTTAAATGTCTCATTAACATCTGTATGCTGTGTTCTGTAAGAAAGAATACCTGATGCACTAAAGTCTGTATTAGCTGCATCATTAGTATATAATGCTATATTAGAACCCTCATTGTTAAACGTTGTATTGCTTGATACCTGAATATCAGGACAACTGTTACTGTCGATACCCTTTGACTTATTATCAAATGCTACTGAATTAATAAGCTTATGATATCCTGTAATACTTGAACCACCCATCTTGAAACCATTACCGTTACCGGCATCTGTTCCATCTTCAAGATATCCGTTAGCATATGCTACACTATTCTTAATTGTAACTGAACCAATAGGTCCTGTCTCTGCCTTAGCAAATAAATCCCATCCGTCATCGGCATTATTATGAGCTATACAACCCTCAAATACATTGCCATCACCAATTGTAAGCTTTGCTGCAAAACCATCAGCATCCTCATAACCTGCATCTGCATTGTTATGTGATGTACAATTTAATACATGGTTATATGATGGCCAGTCTTCCTTAGTATCTGTAGACATATATCTGCTTATCTGAAGACCTGTGTTACCATTCTTATACATCTGAAGGTTATCCATTGTACAATAACTTCCGCTAAGTCTTATACCATCCTTGCCATTAGCTGAATTAGTAACATCAAAATCCTTACATGTCCAGTAGCTTCCTGCTAATACAAGACCTTCACAGTTCTTTCCAAAATCAAGAACAGGTCTGTTAGAAGAATCCTCTGCCTTCATTGTAATATTCTTGTCTTCTGTACCATTAACACCCGGCTGGATTGTTAATGTTGACTTTAAGTTATATGTACCACCTGCAAGAATAATATTCTGTCCAGGCTGTGCATAATTAACTGCTGTATAGATACTTACAGGACTATCCTTAGTACCCTTACCTGTTGCAGATGCATCAGGTGTTACATAGATATCATCTGTATCAAACTTCTCATATGATACTGTATGTGTAAATGTTACTTTATCATATGAAGATAACTTCTCAAATTCTGATGGCTGGTAATCAGCATCAGGTGTCATCTCAACTTTATAATCATTGTTACCAAGTGCTAACTTAGTATCAAATGTATACTTAGTACCTGCCTTAACATCTGTATCAGCTATCTTATTGTCATCCTTATCTGTAATTACAAGGTGTCCATCGGCATTACCTTTATACTTTAATGTATAAGCTTCATTATTAGCTGCTGTTGATGAAAGAATCTGATAATTAGGTGTTACATAAGTAACAGGTCTTTCCTCTGCCGGTGCATCATCCTTAGGATCAACTATTGTAAGTTTGATATCACTGGCTGTCATCTTAAATGTTCTTGAAGCATAGAAACCAACATATACATTATCTTCATCTAACTTCTGTAATGCATCTGTATCATAATATTTCTTTGTTACAGTCTTACCGTCTGCATCTGTATAACTTACAAAATAACCTGTGTTATTCTTCTGAATCTGTAACTTAAGTTCTGTTACAGGATTCTCAACTACTGTTCCAAGGAATGTTGAATCCGCATTAGTATAATTACCAAGAATATTATATGTTCCAAAGCCCTTCTTAGCACATGATGTGTCAAGAGTAGTCATCTTTGTTGAAAATTTGTCAGGAATCTTTGTCGGGTCATTGGCAAGGTCTGCTTTAGTTACACCCTTCTTTTCCTGTGAGCCAACACCAAGCTTCATTGTAACCTTAGAAGCTGTTGAATCATCTGTAACATTACCCTGTGCATCTACATAATATTCTGTCTTAGTTGCAGATGCCATATATGAATTGTTCCAGAATACGGAAGCATCTCCGTTAATACCAACTCTGTCGGCAGCCATAAGACCAAAGCCTTCCTGACCATTAGTATATGTCCACTGATCTACCTTTACTGTTGCTGATAATGTAAAGTTCTTGTCTGCCGGAACTGTTGCATAATAGAATGATAAACCGTCTGTTGATGCAGGAACGAGTTTACCCTTGCTATTAAGATCCCATACTGTTACAGAACCATCATTAGCATTACCTTCATAGCCACAGCTCTTAGAATCTGATACTACGCCCTGACCAAATGCTGAGAATGACCAAAGCATCTGTTCATCTGCCGTTGCTGTTCCTTCTATTGCAGCTGCTTCTGATGTTGCCTTAGGATTAGTTCTTTCAGCTACTAACTTAAATGTATACTTCTTACCAACTGTTAAACCTGTCACTACATATTCAGTATCTGTAACCTTTACTGCTTCTGAATATGTAACTCCATCTTCACTATATGAGATAAGATAATCATCTGCTTCTGTAACTTCATTCCATACAAGACTTATTGAACCATTTCCCTTGCTTGTTGCGCTTGAAAATGATGGAGTTGCAAGTGGAAGTGCATATCCTTCAAGAGTCTTGTCAGCTCCTGCCTTATCTTCTTCACCTTCTCTTTTTGCTACAATTGAAAATGTATAATTACCGGAAGCCTTAGGTGAAAATACTACACTTCCCTCTGTAGAATCCTTAGCATAAATCTGTGTTGCTGCTACTTCCCCTTTAGCATCTTTCATTGTTACTACAACACTGTCTGCTCCGTCATATCCTACTGCCATTGTAAATGGTACTGTAACCTTACCACCATCTGTTGTGATATCACCAATTACAGGTGCTGCAACCTTGCTCCACTCAGCTCTTGGATCTCTTTC
>ERZ791617.860-NODE-860-length-15008-cov-11.0204_pt1 | contig 15008 bp, 9 predicted proteins | sample MGYA00510272_ERZ791617 | MGnify/ENA primary metagenome ERZ791617 (study PRJEB30046, sample SAMN00715200) | human gut metagenome | study: EMG produced TPA metagenomics assembly of the A metagenome-wide association study of gut microbiota in type 2...
TTATGCAAAGATAGGATTTTTACAAATATTACCCCTCAGGTTTTTACATTGACCCCCTTTTACCACCATTTCCGCTATTTATAGTATGCTTTAACGGGAATAATAATGTATCTCGTATTCAGAAACAATTATAACACTCCCGGTTTTCCTGTCCACTCCTGATTAATTTTCCAGCCACTTTTCCGGTTTTTCTTTCTTATTTTTCAAAAACCAATCGGTTGTTTGGTTTTATATTTTCTTTCTTATATATTTGCATCAAAGGTTCTCGTCAGTACCTTTTAATTTGAGAGAAGCAAATAGTTTAAATCAGTTTGTATCAATAAAATACTCCATTAGCTAATTATATGTACTTACTGTTTGGAAAAGAAAAATAATATTTACCGAAAATGAAGATAATCTTGTCCTATATAATGGCCACTATCATCCTTCTTTTTCTTCTTGCATTGCCCATTGCAGGAGTAGTAGCCTACATACGGTTAATCCGTAAAATGCGCAGAGAGCAGATAACTGCCATTCCGAAATTCTCCTTATTCATGCTTTTTCTTATCTGCGGAACTTTGCTCATGGAAATTCTGTTAGGAATAAGCGGCATGTGGTCGGGAGCATCGACAGCGAGATTCATATTCCTGCTGTTCGTTGCTCCCGCCTTGTGTGGAATGATAGCCTGGCGGCATCGGCATCATAGCGAAATATCCAAATACCACTGCACTATTTTGCATGCAGCATTAGGGTATTTGCTGGGCGAAGCGGTTCTGATAGGTGCAGTCAGCTTGTTTATCATCGGAGAACTGGCTTATATGGCGCTGATCGGTTAGCATAAAACCGTATTTTCGCATACCGGAAAAGAAATTCCCGGAATATTAATTATCTTTGGTGAAAAATAGAAGGGAATGGATATACATACGTTTATAGGCAATTATCGGGAAGCTTTCGGGCAGCAGGCCGGACTTCCCATCGTATTTTGGTACTCCGACCAACCGGAAGCTCCGGCAGAGAAAGTAAACGGGTGCTTCTTTAAAAGCATGGCGCAAGTAAGAAACGGAAAAATAATCAGCCTCAATGCCGAAACAATAGGCTGTGGAGGCGGCAAGTTCTACACAGGCTTCACGGATATGCCGGAACATGTGCCCGGCTTCGTCTCTTTGAAAGAGAAATACAAGAAAACACCCGATATGGTTATTGACTTCATACAGGAATTGCAAGTGCCTAAAGCGGAAAAAGCCTACCTGCACTTTGCACGAATCGACAAGATTGGTTCTTTCGACAAAATGGAAGGCATATTGTTTCTTGCCACGCCGGACATGCTGGCAGGACTTGCCACATGGGCTTTTTTCGACAGCAATGCAACGGATGCCGTATCAGCTCCTTTCGGTTCGGGCTGTTGTTCCGTAGTGACTCAGGCTATCCTTGAAAACCGGAAACAAGGCAAACGAACCTTTTTGGGATTCTTCGACCCGTCTGTCCGCCCTCATTTCGAGGCAGAGTTATTAAGCTTCACCATTCCGATGTCCCGGTTCAAGGAGATGTATCACACCATGCGCGAAAGCTGCCTGTTCGACACCCACGCCTGGAGCAAACTCAAGGAAAGGATACAGGACAGGCAGAAAGAGACAAAGCCTTTCAACCATTTAAATGTATCTTTTGAAATCCGTCCGGATATTGTGCTGCGTGAAGTAACGGTAGAAGATGCCGCTGCCATATACCATGCCATAGATACCCACCGCAACTATATGCGGACATGGTTGCCTTTTGTAGACAACCTGAAGTCCGTAGCCGATGAGGAAAACTTTCTGAAAAGGGTCCTCTCCGCCCCTGCCGACAGCTACGAACCTATATTCGGTATTTGGAACAGAGAGAATGAAATTTGCGGACTGATAGGTTTTCATTTTTCCGACTTTGCCAATCACCGCACGGAAATCGGTTACTGGCTTCTGCCCGAATACCAGCATCAGGGCATCATGACCGATTGTGTCCGCCGCCTATGCCGATGGGCCGTCGAAACCAAAAATATAAAACGCATACAGATACGTTGTGCCACGGGCAATGTAGCAAGCAACGGCATTCCCGTCAGGCTTGGCTTCCGCCTTGAAGGAACGGAACGGGCCGGAGAGTTATTGGCTTCGGGAGAATATGCGGACATACATGTATACAGTATTTTAAAAGAAGAACTTATGGAACAACAAGCGAAACTCAATGAGCACAACAAACAGGAATACCCGCCTATGCACACCACCGAACACATCATTAATCAGACAATGATCAGATTATTCGGTTGCGGCCGTTCCGTCTCCGCTCATATAGAACGCAAAAAAAGTAAATTGGATTATCGGCTCAACGCCTGCCCCACGGAAGAACAAATAGAGAGTCTGGAAAAAGCGGTAAATGAAGTGATAGCACGGCATCTGCCTGTCACTACCGAGTTCATCACTCAGGCAGAAGCCAAAGGACGGTTCGATTTGGAACGGTTACCCGAAGATGCTTCGGAAACCGTACGTATAGTAAAAGTCGGTGATTATGACGAATGCCTTTGCATCGGTACACACGTTGCCAACACTTCCGAGATAGGAACTTTCAAAATTATCAGCCACGACTGGGACGAAGAAAGCAAGCGCTGGCGAATGCGTTTTAAATTAGTATGAAATTCAATCAATTTTAAATAAAAAGATAGCAATATTGGCATTATACAGGTAAAATAGTCAGACCAACAATGACAATTAGTCAATAAAGTGAGTACAAACCTGTTGGCATACAGTTTGCCATAACAGTAAGTGAACGACGGTTCAAGATACAGACGGTGAAAGCCGAAAGGTAAACATCGGGGAACATCGAAAACCGAAGTTCAGAGCAAAACGAATGTATAACTTTTTAAAGATAGGAGACTATGATTATGATGCCTGTAAGAAGAACTCAGAATTGGTTACCAAGTATCTTTAACGATTTCTTTGATAACGATTGGATGGTAAAAGCCAATGCAACGGCTCCCGCCATTAACGTATTTGAAACAGAAAAGGAATACAAGGTAGAGTTGGCAGCTCCCGGAATGACCAAAGAAGACTTCAACGTCCATATCGATGAAGAAAACAACTTGGTCATCAGCATGGAGAAGAAAACGGAAAACAAGGAAGAGAAGAAAGAAGGCCGCTATCTGCGTCGCGAATTCTCATACTCCAAATTCCAACAGACAATGATCCTTCCGGACGATGTAGACAAAGAAAAGATTTCCGCCCAAGTAGAAAACGGCGTATTGAACATAGACTTGCCGAAGTTTTCCGAACAGGAAAAAGAAAAGGCCAAAAGATTCATTGACGTAAAATAAGATAACTGGTAATTAGAGAAAAGTCCCGGTGCAGATTCTGAATAAACTGCATCGGGACTTTTTTATCATACCTGAACTGGATTACATTGTACATGCGTTTACCTCACTACACGAGAACTAATTTTTAACAGCTTTCTTTCCTTTCAGGAATCGGTCTGTCAGCCATTTGCGTATAGGTTCGTCATAGAGTTTCAGACAGGCATAGGCAAGAACGAAAGCACCGGCAAAGGTCAGTATCATATAAGGAATGCCTTCCGCTAAAGTAGCATTATTATTGCACACCCATGCCGTGTAGGTATACACCAACGGATAATGCGTTATGTATACCGGATACGAAATATCTCCCAGAAACTTGCACACAGCGGTAGAACGTTTGCCCGTCACCTTACCTCCCGCCCCCATGGACACAATCACAGGAAAGACAAAAAGAATGCAGCAGGCCTCATAAAGTCCGTTCATCCAATAATGATTTTCACCGCCCAGACGGGGAAATGCCAAAACTGCCACAATCATCAGACTGCACCACCAGAACGCACGCTTCTCAATACAAACAAGCCACCCCAGACGGGACAGCAGTAATCCGCCAAAGAAAGGATACATCAACCGGACAAGCCCTACGTACTGCTGCTCCCAATTCAACGCCCAGCCGCCGACAATATCACCTGCAGGTGCGGTAAGACAAAGGTGCACCGTAAAACATCCCGCCACAACAACGAGAACGGATAAAGCTGTCTTGCTGAACTTGCGGATGAACAATGCATAAAGAATATTGCCTATGTATTCGTAGTAAAGCGACCAGGCCGGTCCGTTGAGCGGATGCATCTCGGTCCAGCCGCGAATGTCCCATTTCAAAGGAAGCGGAAGCAGCGTACACCCCAGCAGCATTACCAGCAGCATAGTCCCTACCGATGTATCCTGAATAGCCGGAAAGCAGGGCGACTCCTGAAAATAAAAGAACACTGCACCCACTATGCTTCCCACTATCACCATAGGATGCAAACGGATAATACGCCGCTTGAAGAAAGTACCGATGCTCATCCTGCTCCAGCGGTCGTCATAAGCATAACCGATAACAAAACCGGAAAGCATAAAGAAAAAATCTACCGCCAGGTAACCGTGATTGATAATTTGTTCCAAGTGATTGCCGCCGGAATGCGCTTCCAGCAGATGAAAAGCGACTACCATTACGGCAGCTACGCCACGAAGCCCGTCGAGTATCTCGTAATGCGGCTTTGAAGCAAGATAAGAGTTTTGCGTGTTCATTCGGTATAAGATATTAATTATATGTACTTGCAAAGGTATGAAAAAGATTATCTCATTACCTTTTTCAATTCCCAATTTCTGTAACTTTTCATCACCCGAATATCGGCTGTCACAGTATAAAGTCCACACGACGAATCTGACACCCCAGAACGCAATAGACAGGAAAATGTCCGTTTTTTACAAAGAGAGGGCATAAACAGAACATTTTATAATGCTTATAAACCTTTTATATATAGAAGAGACTGAGTAATTTTGTCACAAAACTAATATACCTTGAATTATGAAACGAATTTATTGGATTTTAACAAGCATCTCACTCTACTCGCTGTTATCCTGTAGCAACGGAGCTAAAGACACGCGAGAATACCAGACCGTAAAAACAGATACGGTTGTCTCCGCCGGCGGGCAAACCAGCCTGCAATATCCCGGAAAAGTAAAAGCGGCACAAGACATCAGCCTCGCATTCAGAGTGAGCGGCACGATACAGAAGATATATGTAAAGGACGGCGCCCGCGTGCAGGCAGGACAGCTGCTTGCCGAACTGGACCCTACAGACTACCAGGTGCAACTGGACGCCACCGAGGCCGAATACAAACAGATTAAGGCAGAGGCGGAACGCGTAATGGCGCTTTACAAAGACAACGGAACCACGCCCAATGCCAACGACAAGGCCGTGTACGGACTGAAACAAATCACCGCCAAATACCGGCATCACAAAGACCAGTTGGGCTACACCCGCCTTTACGCCCCTTTCAGCGGCTATATACAGAAAAGGCTGTTTGAAGCGCACGAAACGGTGGGAGCCGGAATGCCTGTCCTGTCCATGATAAGCAACAGCGCCCCGGAAGTGGAAATAAACCTTCCGGCAGCCGAATACATCCGGCGCGAGCAATTTGACCGATACCGCTGTACGTTCGACATTTATCCGGAACAGACCTATGAGCTGAAACTCATCAGCGTCACCCCCAAAGCAAATGCGAACCAGCTCTACACCATGCGCCTGCAACTGATTACAGACAACCGCCCCGTTCCTTCTCCAGGCATGAACACCATGGTTACCATTCTTTGCAACAATGACAATTCACGCAACCTCTCCGTACCCGGCAGCGCTGTCCTGCAAAAAGACGGCAAAACCTGCGTATTCGTATACAACCCGTCCGACAGCAAAGTACACAGCCGCGAAGTAACCCTCGTACGCCTGCTGAGCAACGGACGCAGCATCATCGCTTCCGACGGGCTGCAACCCGGCGACCAAGTGGTGTCGGCAGGAATACATCACATAAAGGACGGAGAAACCGTGACTCCTCTGCCTGCGGCCAGCGACACAAACATCGGCGGACTGTTATAGCATTGTTTTCCTTTAAAACTCAGCAATTATGGATATAAGCAAATGGGCATTCAAAAACCGCAATCTGGTTTACTTCCTGGTGACCGTCCTGTTTGTAGGCGGCATCCTCTCCTGCTACCAGATGAGCAAGCTGGAAGACCCTGAAATAAAAGTGAAACTCGCCATGGTGGTAACCACCTATCCGGGGGCATCCGCCCACCAGGTAGAGCTGGAAGTGACGGATGTGCTGGAGAAAAGCATCCGCAGCATGGGCAATATAGATAATGTGGAAAGCTACTCGTACAACGACCTCTCCCTGATACAGGTAGAACTCACCACCATTACCCCGGACGATGAAGTGGAGCAGTGCTGGGACATGCTGCGCCGCAAGGTGAGCGACGCCTGCGCCCTGCTGCCCGACGGAGCGAGCACCCCCATCGTGAAAGACGACTTCGGCAATGTATACGGAATGTTCTACGCACTGACCGGTGACGGACTGTCCGACCGGGAGCTGTCCGACTACGCAGAGCTTATCAAGCGCGAAATAAGCGACATGACGGGCGTGGAACGGGTGGAACTGTACGGCAAACGTCCCGAATGCATCAACATCTCCCTGCTGCAAGACCGCATGGCAAACCTCGGCGTAAAGCCCGCCGAAGTCCTCGCCACCTTGAACGGACAGAACAAGACCACCTACAGCGGCTACTACGACAACGGCGACAACCGCATCCGCGTCACCGTCAGTGACAAGTTCAAGACAGTGGAAGATATAGGCAGCATGCTGATACAAGGGCATGACGACGACCAGCTCCGCATGCGCGACATTGCCCGCATTGAGAAAGGATACGAAGAGCCTACCCGCAACGAACTGTTCTTCGACAGCGAACGGGCGCAGGGAATCCTCATCGCAGCTTCCAGCGGTTCGGACATCGTGAAAGTGGGCGCTGCCGTAGAGAAAAAACTGGCGCAACTGAAAGAAAGCCGCCTGCCCGCAGGCGTGGAGTGCCACAAGGTATTCTATCAGCCCGAACGTGTGGGAGCCTCTTTGGGTACTTTCGTCATCAACCTGATAGAGTCCGTCATCATCGTTGTGGTAATCCTGATGCTGGCCATGGGTTTCAAGAGCGGAATCATCATCGGCATCAGCCTCATTGTCACCGTATTCGGTTCGTTCCTGTTCCTGTACACGGCGGACGGAACCATGCAGCGTGTATCGCTTGCCGCTTTCGTGCTGGCAATGGGTATGCTGGTAGATAATGCCATTGTCATCGTAGACGGCATACTGGTAGACCTGAAAGCCGGCAAAAACCGCATGGAGGCAATGACAGCCATCGGCCGCCAGACGGCAATGCCCCTGCTGGGCGCCACACTGATAGCCATCATCGCTTTCCTTCCCATCTTCCTGTCGCCGGACACTGCCGGGGTATACACCCGCGACCTGTTCATCGTACTGGCGGTGTCCTTACTGCTGAGTTGGGTGCTGGCGCTGGTGCACGTGCCGCTGATGGCAAACCGCAAGCTGCACCCTGCCGTTGAAGTCAGCGCCACCGGAAAGCGCGAATACAAGGGACGTACCTATGCCCTGCTGCGCACCGCCCTCTACTTCGGACTGGCACATCGCTGGAGCGTCGTACTGGCGATGCTCGCCCTGCTGGGACTTTCCATTTTCGGCTACGGCTACATGCGGCAGGGTTTCTTCCCCGATATGGTGTACGACCAGCTCTACATGGAGTACAAGCTGCCCGAAGGCAATAACTCCACCCGCGTGGCACGCGATTTAAGGGAGATAGAATCCTACCTGAAAACACGCAAGGAGATTACCCATGTCACCGCCTCTGTCGGCGGCACGCCGGGACGCTACAACCTGGTGCGCAGCATCGCCAATCCGTCCTTGTCGTACGGCGAACTGATTATAGACTTCACCTCTCCTGACGACCTGGTAGAGAATATGGATGAGATACAGGAATACCTGACACGGCGTTATCCGGATGCTTACATCAACCTGAAACGCTACAACCTGATGTTCAAGAAGTACCCTATCGAAGCGCAGTTCATGGGGCCCGACCCTGCCGTACTGCACCGCTTGGCCGACAGTGCGCGGTACATTATGGAACACACGCCGGAGGTCCGCCTCATCACCACCGACTGGGAACCGCAGATACCCGTACTCTCCATCGAGTACGACCAGGCAGCCGCCCGCGCGCTGGATCTCAGCCGCAACGACGTAAGCATGTCCCTGCTTTCCGCCAACGGCGGCATACCCATCGGGTTCTTCTACGAAGGCATCCACCGCGACAACATCTACCTGAAATGTCTGGACGAGGAAGGAAAGCCGATAGAAGACCTCGGCAATACGCAGGTATTCTCCGCCCTGCCCTCGCTGAACGGACTGCTGAACGAGGAAACCATGGTGAAACTGAAGGCAGGTACACTGAGCAAGGAAGAACTGGTGGAAAGCCTCATGGGAAGCACCCCGCTGAAACAAATCAGCAAGCGCATCGACATCCGCTGGGAAGACCCCGTTGTTCCGCGCTATAACGGACAGCGCAGCCAGCGCGTGCAATGCTCTCCCGCTCCCGGCATAGAGACCGAAAAGGCAAGGCAGATTATCGCCCGTCGGATAGAACAGATAGAGCTTCCGCAAGGCTATACCCTGCATTGGCAGGGCGAGAAGAGCGCCAGCGACGAGTCCATGGAGTATCTGTTCAAGAACTTCCCGCTTGCCATCATCCTGATGATTGCCATTCTTATCATGCTGTTCAAGGACTACCGCAAGCCGATTATCATCTTCTGCAGTCTGCCCATGCTGCTTGTGGGAGTGGTGGCTGTGATGCTGCTTACAGACAAGACGTTCAACTTCGTGGCAATTGTGGGTACGCTGGGACTGATAGGCATGCTTATCAAGAACGGCATCGTACTGATGGATGAAATCACCCTTCAGCTCAACCAAGGGGTAGAACCTATTACGGCACTGGTGGATAGCGCCCAAAGCCGTCTCCGTCCTGTGACCATGGCTGCACTGACCACCATTCTGGGTATGATACCGCTGCTGCCCGACGCGATGTTCGGTTCGCTGGCAGCTTCCATCATGGGCGGCCTCACATTCGGAACGCTGATAACACTCCTGTTCATCCCTGTACTATACGCATTATTCTTTCATATAAAAAACGAACAATAATGAAAAAGACAACATTCATCCTCGCCGCCCTGCTCTCCGCTGCCTGCATCTCCGCCCAAGAGACGCTGACACTGGAACAATGCAGGGAAATGGCACTGAAATACAATAAAGAAATGGCAGCTGCCGCCAGACAAACGGAAAGTGCACGCTACACCGCAAAGAGCTATAAGGGCAACTTCTTCCCCAACTTCAGCCTCAGCGGTACGGGTATCTACAGTACATCAGACGGCAGCCTCGGCATAGCCGGCGGCAACCTGCCTACTTTCCAGCCCGATGCCACAGGGCAATTCCTTCCCAACAAGGGGTTCGCCTACTTCCCCGGAATAGACCTGAACTACAAGATAGGCATGGTATATATGGGCGGCATACAAGTGGAACAGCCGCTCTACATGGGCGGTAAAATCCGTGCGGCATACAAAATGTCCCTGCTGGGTAAGGAAATGGCACAGTTGAGCGAAACGCTTACAGCCTCGGAAGTCATTGTAAAGACAGAGCAGGCATACGCACAAGTCATCAAAGCCAAAGAGATGAAGAAAGTGGCCGACAAATACAGTGCCGTGCTCACGGAACTGATGAAAAACGTGGAAAGCGCCCATAAACACGGACTCAAACCCCAGAACGACGTGCTGAAAGTGCAGGTAAAGCTGAACGAAAGCGAACTCAACATCCGCAAGGCCGACAATGCGCTGCGCCTGGCCACCATGAACCTCTGCCACTACATCGGCAAACCGCTGACGGCAGATATACGCACTGCCGATACTTTTCCCGAAGTGGCACAGGACATCCGGCTGCAAACAGCCGACATCTCCGCCCGCCCCGAATATGCCATACTGAACCAGCAAGTGGCCATCGCCAAGCAGCAGGTGAAGCTGAACCGCAGCGAACTCCTGCCCAAAATCGGTGTGAAAGGTTCGTACGACTACATCCACGGCTTGGAAATCAGCGACCAGGACCTGTTCGACGGCGGCAGCTTCTCTGTGCTTCTGAACGTAAGCGTACCGCTCTTCCATTTCGGTGCAAACAGCAATAAAGTACGTGCAGCCAAAGCCAAACTGGAGCAGGCGCGCCTCGAACAGGAGAACATGAACGAACAGATGCTGCTTGAACTGGCACAGTCCGTCAACAACCTCGACGAAGCCCGGCTGGAAAGCACCATTGCCGAACGCTCCCTGCAACAGGCGGAAGAGAACATGAGAGTGAGCCGCAGCCAATACGACGTGGGACTGGAAACCCTGTCCGACCACCTGGAAGCGCAAGCTCTGTGGCAGCAGGCGTACGAAACCAAAGTCGACGCATGCTTCCGACTGTACCTGAACTACATCACTTATTTAAAGGCAACGGGAACGCTGCTGAAATGAAAACGTACATATATTACTAAAATGCAGATTACGGACAATTAGAAAATATATAAGGAGACCGACAAAGAATAAAATAACGGATACTCTTGCACCCTACCAACAAAATGTAAAATTATTTATTCGCCTTCCAAGCGACACTCCTTATACTCGACAGGGAAAATGTTTTATCAGAAGCATTTTCCCTGTTTTGCTGCCGGTAAGCCCCGTTATACCGTCCCCCAAAACATCCTTTCCACGAAAAAGCGCATTTTTTTAGTCGCCGTCCCGCTGATGAACCAGACTTCCGCTTCGGACAACAGCCTGGTGAAGTTACGCTTCCACCATACCCTGACCCGGATTGCCATCTACGTAAAAAGCGACGACAACACAACCGGAAAGCAAATCACGGCATTCTCCATCCGCGGAATGAAAAACGGTATCCTCACCTGCCATATCCCGGAAGACAGTAAAGACAAAGGATTCGGCTGGAGTTATCCCGCCCCCGCCGAAACGGAAACATTCACCGCCACCGCTACCCGTTTCGATATTCCGGATAACACCGCAACCCCCAAGGAACTGCTCGCAACCTTCTATCTGCCGCCTTACGGAACAGAGAGTGTCTTCAACCTCACCTACACCTACCAAGCCTATAATTCCGATAATACGGACATCACCCAGACTATCATCCTGAGCAACCAGACACTGCCATCGACTGAAATGTGGACGGAAGGAGCTTCCATAAGTTATACCCTCGGCATCTCCCGGAAGAAAGTCACCGTAACAGCAGGCAGCCTTCCGACATGAAACACAGGAAGTACTGAAACGGTAAGCGAAACGGTTGTGATAAACTAAAAACGAAACGACATGAAACACCTATCTGCCAATATACTGCTTTGCAGCCTTCTCATCTGTAACGGATGTGACAACAGCCACGAACCATACAACAATGGCTACGACAAACCTGGACAAGCTGAACGCACAATTAGGCAAAGCAGGCAGGTCGGCAAGAAATCTGTCAGTTGGTAAAAGACGTATATACCAGACCAGTACCGAATTCAACCGACAACTCAGTTGGATTATCGTCTGGGGATTTCTCGATGATTGGGACAGAATCGGCATCAAAGGGTATGATAAAAATGCCAATAGCTATCTGATTTATCCCTTCTTTGCATTCTGACTAAAACAAAGCGTTGGAACATTAGGAAAAACACGTTTTTTCTCATCACTCGTCACTTTCGCTTTCTATCCCTTTGTTTATGGGGCATTGAGCGGTGACGACCATTGTTATGACAAGAGGTTTTGTCAAAATATACTTGATAATTTCCTTTTAAACACGGAATTACACGGATAGATACGGATTTATTTTATCCTTTTTCCGTGAAATCCGTGTAATTCCGTGCCTAAAAAGAAAAAAACCGGGGAAACGCTCTCTTTATCCGCCTGCTTTTTCAGACTTTATCCATTGATTAATATCGAAAAGCCATCGATAAAACTACGGAATGCTTATAGGAAAACCCCGTTTTGCAGTTGCGGGCCGCACGGGGGGCAATTGCGGGCTCTGCGGTTTCCATATGCGGGCTGTACAGCCCGCAGCTACGGGACGAAGAAAACAATACTCTATAACCGGGTTTTACCTACGGTATCTCTGCTTTATATCGCAGAGACACCGTAGAAAAACACCGGCAAACCGGATGCTCCGGGCCGGAGTTCGGAACGGTTTCCCAAGTACTTTTACTTATATTCGTCCCAGGCCCTGATAGCCAAATCGTCCGGTGTCATGGTGCAGAAGGCATTGATAAACGCACTTGCCAGACGTGCATTCGTTATCAGCGGAATATTGAGGTCGATAGCGGCGCGGCGTATTCTGTAACCGTTGTCCAACTCGCCCGCGGTGAGGTTCTTCGGAATGTTCACCACCATATCTATCTCTTTTCTGTGCAGCATTTCGAGCGCCTGCGGGTGCATGTCGGGCTCGCTCGGCCAGTAGACACGGGTGTTCTCCACCCCGTTCTCGGTAAGGAACTTGCTCGAACCGCCGGTAGCAAACAGTTTATACCCTTTCTTTTGAAGCATGCGGGCTGCGGAAAGCATGTCTACCTTCTGCTTCGGCGTACCGGTGGAGAGCAGGATATTCTTCTGCGGAATACGGTAACCCACCGAAAGCATCGCTTTAAGAATAGCGCAGGAAGTATCACTGCCTATGCACCCCACCTCGCCCGTAGACGCCATATCCACGCCCAATACGGGGTCTGCCTTTTGCAGGCGGTTGAAGGAGAACTGAGAAGCCTTGATTCCTACATAATCGAGGTCGAACAGGTTCTTGTCCGGCTTCTGCACGGGGATGCCGAGCATTACTTTCGTAGCCAGTTCGATAAAGTTTATCTTGAGCACCTTGCTTACAAAGGGGAATGAACGCGACGCACGCAGATTACATTCGATTACCTTGATGTCGTTGTCCTTGGCGAGATACTGGATATTGAACGGGCCGGAGATGTTCAGCTCGCGGGCTATCTCGCGGCTGATGCGCTTGATGCGGCGCACCGTCTCCACATACAGTTTCTGCGGCGGGAACTGGATAGTCGCATCGCCGGAGTGCACGCCTGCAAACTCGATGTGTTCGCTGATGGCATAGGCAACGATTTCCCCGTTCTGCGCCACGGCATCCATTTCCACCTCCTTGGCATGCTCTATGAACTGGCTCACCACCACCGGATGTTTCTTCGAGACGTTTGCCGCCAGTTGCAGGAAACGTTCCAGCTCTTCCCGGTTGGAGCAGACGTTCATTGCCGCGCCCGAAAGCACGTAGCTGGGACGAACCAGCACCGGGAAGCCTACCTTATCGACAAAGGCGTTGATATCTTCCAGCGAGGTGAGCGCACGCCATTCGGGCTGGTCTACGCCGATGCGGTCCAGCATGGCAGAGAACTTGTCGCGGTCTTCGGCGTTGTCGATGCTCCTGGCGCTCGTACCGAGAATAGGCACGCGCTGCGCATCGAGACGCAAGGCGAGGTTGTTGGGTATCTGGCCGCCGGTGGATACGATGACGCCGTGCGGATTCTCCAGTTCGAGAATATCCATGACGCGCTCGAAGGTAAGCTCATCGAAATAAAGGCGGTCGCACATGTCATAGTCCGTAGATACGGTTTCGGGGTTGTAGTTGATCATGACGCTGCGGTAGCCTTCCTTGCGGATGGTGTTCAATGCCTGCACGCCGCACCAGTCGAACTCCACCGAGGAACCGATGCGGTACGCACCCGAACCGAGTACGACGATGGATTTACGGTCGCCCAGGTAATGCACGTCGTGGGCGATGCCGCTGTACGTCAGGTACAGATAGTTGGTACGGGCGGGATATTCGGCAGCAAGGGTGTCTATTTGTTTCACTACGGGCAGAATACCTGCATGCTTGCGCAGGGCACGTATGGCAAGGATGGCGTCCTCACCGTCCATATACCGTTCTAGGCCGAAAGCGCGGGCTATCTGGAAATCGGAGAAACCCTGTATCTTGGCCTTGTGCAACAGTTCCCGCGCGGCTTTGTCATTCAGGAGGGAGTGAAGCATCCTTTCACCTTGTGCGGCTTCCGACGTACCTTCACCTTGTGCGGCTTCCGGTTCATCCTGCACCTTTTCCGAATATTCGTGCAGCGCCCTGCTGGTGTCCATTATATTCATCAGCTTTTCAAGGAACCAGCGGTCTATCTTTGTCAGCGCGTGCACCTGGTCTACGGTATATCCGGCACGGAAGGCCTTGGAGATAACGAAGATACGCTTGTCGGTAGGCTCGCGCAGCGCCTTGTCTATGTCGGGGATAACAAGCTCCCTGTTCTCCACGAATCCGTGCATCCCCTGTCCTATCATGCGCAACCCCTTCTGAATGGCTTCTTCAAAAGTACGTCCGATAGCCATGACCTCGCCCACGGACTTCATGCTCGAACCCAATTCCTTATCTACGCCATGAAACTTGCCCAAATCCCAACGGGGAATCTTGCAGACCACATAGTCCAGTGCCGGCTCGAAGAATGCGCCGGTGGTCTTGGTTACGGAGTTCTTCAATTCGAAAAGGCCGTAGCCCAGTCCTAATTTGGCGGCAACGAATGCCAGCGGATAACCCGTTGCCTTAGAGGCAAGTGCAGACGAACGGCTCAAGCGGGCGTTTACCTCGATAACGCGGTAGTCCTCGCTTTCGGGGTCGTAGGCATACTGCACGTTGCACTCGCCCACAATGCCGATGTGGCGGATGATGCGGATAGCCAGTTCGCGCAGTTTATGATAATCCGTATTGCTCAGTGTCTGCGACGGAGCAATCACGATAGACTCTCCGGTGTGGATGCCCAGCGGGTCGAAGTTCTCCATGTTGCACACCGTGATGCAGTTGTCGAAACGGTCGCGTACCACTTCGTACTCCACCTCTTTCCAACCGCGCAAGGATTTCTCCACCAGCACTTGCGGGGAGAAAGAGAAAGCCTTTTCCACCAGTACGTTCAGCTCGTCTTCGTTGTCGCAGAAGCCCGACCCTAACCCGCCGAGCGCATAGGCGGCACGGACGATAACCGGATAGCCCAGTTCCGCAGCGGCGCGGCGGGCATC
>ERZ791617.866-NODE-866-length-14965-cov-54.9952_pt1 | contig 14965 bp, 10 predicted proteins | sample MGYA00510272_ERZ791617 | MGnify/ENA primary metagenome ERZ791617 (study PRJEB30046, sample SAMN00715200) | human gut metagenome | study: EMG produced TPA metagenomics assembly of the A metagenome-wide association study of gut microbiota in type 2...
GCGTCTCTCTTTCCCTCAGCCACAGTGCGGACAATTACACCGCAATTCTTTGGTTTTACGCTGTGAATGAGTTGTTTGAGTCGGGAGCGTTCTTCACCGCTTTTGATTTTCGACGAGACAGAAACTTTATCACCGAATGGCATGAGTACCAGGTATCGTCCTGCGAATGATATTTCGCCCGTAAGACGAGGACCCTTGGTAGAGATTGGTTCCTTTACGATTTGCACCAGCACTTCCTGTCCCACTTTGAGAACATTTTGAATGCTGCCGTCCTTTTCCAATTCAGGCAGTTTGCTGGCTTTAGAGAATGGGAAAAGTTTCTTTCTGTCGCTCTGTACTTGTTTAAGGTACTTCTGGTAGGAATTAAAATGACTTCCCAGGTCAAGATAATGAAGAAAGGCGTCGCGTTCATAACCTACATCTACGAAGCATGCGTTAAGTCCCGGCATGAGTTTCTTAACCTTTGCGATGTAGATGTTTCCCACAGAGAACGAAGCCTCACGTGGTTCATTCTGGTATTCCACCAGCTGCTTATCCTCCATGAGAGCGATAGAAATGTCCTTCTGCTGGACGTCAATTACAACTTCGCTTGTCATACTCTTCAATAATCTTTTTACTTAAAGTTACTAATAACACTTTACAAAAAGGGGCATGCCTATCCATGTTGATATGACACGCCCCCTCAGTCTGTGGAACCGACTGAGAGCATTTTCTGCTTCTAGAAAAGCTTACTTGCTCTTATGTCTGTTCTTACGTAATCTCTTTTTACGCTTGTGAGTAGCCATCTTGTGGCCCTTCTTTTTCTTTCCGTTTGGCATGATTTTAAAATTTTAAAATATTGTTATTATAAAAATGTTAATTCTCTTACTGAGCGTTCTGCATCTCCTCGATGAAGCTCTTAGATGGCTTGAAGCTTGGCAAATCGTGAGCTGGGATGGTGAGAGTGGTGTTCTTAGAGATGTTGCGAGCGGTCTTAGCTGCACGGTGCTTGATGTTGAAGCTACCGAAGCCACGCAGGTAAACATTCTCCTTGTTCTGGATGAGGCTCTTCTTCACCTCCTCCATGAACGACTCTACTACTATGCTAACTTCCTTCTTAGCCATACCAGTAGCGATTGCTACTTCATTTATGATATCTGCTTTGGTCATTTCTCTTCTTTTATTTATTTTTATACTTAATAATCTCAAATCGGTGTGCAAAGATACAAGTTTTTTGCGATATAACAAAATAGTTAAGGCTTTTTTTGCAAAAAAAATGCTCTAAGTATTTGCATATTAGGTTTTTATTCTGTATTTTTGCACTAAAATTGAGAATTTATGGCTTTTAAGAGACATTTTTTAGTGATGATATGGATGGCTTTCAGCGTATTATCGCTGTCTGCCAAAGAGGAGTGGAATGCGGATAATGTGCCGATTCCCTTCCTCCAGGACTCCACGCAGTATGTTTCCGATCCCGATGGCTATGTGGATAGGGCGCTCAAGGATTCGGCTAATTTCTACCTGCAGAAGCTGAAGCTGGAGTGTGGTGTGCAGAATGTGCTCATCATCGTGGGCAGGGTGGCTAACCAGGATGCTTTCAGGATGGCGCAGGATGTGGGCAACAAGTATGGCATCGGCTACAAGAAGAGCCGCAGGGGACTGGTTATCGTGATTGCAGTGGAAGACCACAAGTACTTCATCGCTCCCGGCAGCGGACTGGAGGGAGAGCTGACGGATGTGGACTGCGATGATATTGCCCGTGCCTGCATCGTGAAATACATGCGCGAGGATGCCCCAGGCGAGGCTGTTGCCTCTGTGAGCCGTGCTATATATAATAAGGTGAAAAACGGGCGCACCGGAATTGAATCGGTAGATGAGGGGACGGTGAATGATGAAGAGGATTGGGCACTGGTCGTTATCCTGTTCCTTCTCTTTTTCGGAATCCCGATCTATTACTTCGTCCGTTACATCCTGGAGCAGGTGGGTCTGGTTAAACCAAGACCGAAGGGAAAGGGGAGAAAACAGTCGCGAAGAAGAAATGATGATGACGACTGGTTGCCGCCGTTCTTCATGGGCGGCGGAGGCTTCTCCGGTGGTGGAGGAGGCGGCTTCTCGGGCGGCTCCTTTGGCGGCGGAACATTCTCTGGCGGCGGCTCCGGCGGAAGCTGGTAGTTGCTGATAGCTAATAGTTTATAATTGGTAGATAATAATTAATCAATAATCATTAATCAATAATTGAAAAGTATGAAGAAAACAGGATGGATTATCTTAGGCGTCATCGTAGTGTTGGTGCTCTGGGTGTTCAGTGGTTATAATGGTATGGTAGGAGAGCAGGAGAAGGCTACTACCGAGTTGTCTAACATGCAGGCTCAGTATCAGCGTCGTGCCGATATGATGCCTCAGTTGGCTAAGATCGTAAAGGCTTATGCCAAGCACGAGAAGGAGACCTTCGAGGAGGTGACCAAGGCTCGTGCTTCTGTAGGCCAGGTGAAGCTGGATGTGAATAATCTCACGGAGGCTAGCATGAAGCAGTATGCAGCTGCTCAGGGTGAGTTGGCAAATGCCTTCTCCAAGCTGATGCTGGTGGCTGAAAGATATCCTGAGTTGAAGGCAAGCGAGAATTTTAAGGCTCTCCAGGTTCAGGAGGAAGGCACTGAGAATCGAATCAGCGAGGCTCGCCGTAAGTATAATGAGGCTGTACAGTCTTATAACCAGACGGTTAGAAAGATGCCTAATGCCATCATCGCCGGCATCTTCAATTTCAATGTAATGCCTAAGTTTGAAGCAGCAGCTGGTGCCGAGAAGGCTCCAGACCTGGATATCTAGGCACCGGATGAATCAGTAAGGAATCCAGCCAAAGGGAGATAAACATCCTTTTGGCTGGATTTTTTGTTATCGCTTCCTTTCAATCTGTTACAATCGCCATATTTTATATATATTTTGTATTTCAGATGATTCGTATTTCAGATTTTCTTTGTATCTTTGCACAAAATTTGAGAAAAGTGGCAGAAATGTCACGATAACATTGAAATTTCTATAAGGTAATTACAAATATGAAACAAACAAAGATTGTTGCTTCCATCAGCGATCGCAGATGCGATCAAGATTTTATCCGAAAACTGTTTTTTGCGGGTATGAACGTAGTTCGTATGAATACCGCACATGCTACAGAAGATGGAATCCGTACCATTGTCAAGAACGTTAGAGCTGTATCTCCACATATTGGTATCATGATTGATACCAAGGGTCCGGAGGTGCGCACTACCGACGTAAAGGAGCCTATACATTATAATATAGGTGACGTGGTGAAAATCTTCGGTCGTCCTGATGTAGATTCTTCTCATGATACCGTGAACTTGAGCTATCCTGATATTGCTGCCGATTTGAAGGTGGGCGACGACATCTTGTTTGATGATGGCGAACTCGACATGAAGGTTGTAGATATTCAGGGTCCTATGCTCGTGGCTGAGGTTCAGAACGAGGGAACACTGGGTGCTCACAAGAGTGTAAACGTACCGGGCGAGCACATCGACCTGCCTGCGCTTACAGAGAAAGACCGCAGAAACATCGAGCTTGCCATCGAGCTGGATATTGATTTCATCGCTCACTCCTTCGTGCGCAATGCAGCTGATGTAAAGGCTGTGCAGGATATTCTCGATGCTCATCACAGCGACATCAAGATCATCTCCAAGATAGAGAACCAGGAGGGTGTAGATAACATCGATGAGATCATCGACGCCTGCTATGGTATCATGATTGCCCGTGGTGACTTGGGTATTGAGGTGCCTATCGAAAGAATCCCTGGTATCCAGCGCCGCATCATCGCCAAGTGCGTGAAGGCTCAGAAACCGGTAATCGTAGCTACACAGATGCTCCACACCATGATCAAGAATCCTCGTCCTACACGTGCCGAGGTTACAGATATTGCCAACGCAATCTTCTACCGTACAGACGCCCTGATGCTTTCTGGCGAAACAGCCAGCGGTAAGTATCCGGTAGAGGCTGTTCAGACTATGGCGCGCATTGCAGAGCAGGCAGAGAAGGACAAGTCGCCTCTCAACGACATTGATCCTACAGAGGATGGTCAGATCGACCAGAAGCTCTTCCTGGCTCATGCTGCCATCGAGGCAACCAAGAAGTTGGGAGTTGCCGGCATCATCACCGATGGTGAGACGGGTCAGACTGCCCGCTGCCTGGCTTCGTTCCGTGGACCTAATCCGGTGCTTGCCATCTGTTACAAGGAGAAGCTTCAGCGCTGGTTGAACTTGAGCTATGGTATTATTCCAATCCATCAGAAGGATCAGGTTTCTACCAAGTCGATGTTTACCGCAGCGGTACGTATGCTCCGCCAGAAGGGTTACTTGGGTGAAGAAGATAAGATTGCGTACCTGAGTGGTAGCTTTGGTGAGGGTGGAGGAACCACTTTCGTAGAAATCAACAAGGTGAAGAAGATCTTCGATAACAGCTATACCTTCAATTTGCCATCAAACGGCATTGAAGACTAGTTAAAAAGGTCATTATTTTAAGAAAAATAATGTGATGGAGTAAATATTGGTGCAAAAATTTGCAGTATTCAAAAAAATACTGTAATTTTGCACCAATAATTTATAACGAAATTTGTTGAGAATGAAAAAAATCATTTATTCTGCGCTTGTCGCTTTGACAATGGTCTTGATGCTTAGCAGTTGCGGAAGCACCAAGAATGTAGCTTATTTCCAGAATGCCAATCAGGTGAGTCTTGAAGCTTCCAAGATGCTTTATGACGCCAAGATCATGCCTAAGGACGAATTAACTATTACCGTTTCTACTACCGATCCAAAGGCTGCAATGCCTTTCAATCTTACAGTCTCCAAGACCACTGGTATGGAAGGACAGTTGACAAGTACCCCAACTCTCTTGGGTTATCTGGTAGATAACAATGGTAATATTCAGTTCCCGGTTGTCGGTCAGCTTCATGTAGCTGGTTTGACCAAGAACCAGTGTGAGGATTTGATTAAGAATAAGGTTCGTCCATATATGTCTGATAAGGAGAATCCTATCGTTACAGTAAGAATGGCAAGTTACCGTGTAGTAGTTACGGGTGAAGTCAATGCTCCAAGAGTAGTAACCGTTCCTCAGGAGAAGATGAGCATCATCGAGGCCTTGGCTTCAGCAGGCGATTTGACCATCTATGGTAAGCGTGAGAATGTGATGCTGATCCGTGAGGATGCTCAGGGAGAGAAGCATATTCATTGTCTGAACCTGAATGATGCTAACATCATCAACTCTCCATATTTCTATCTGCAGCAGAATGATGTTATCTATGTAGAGCCTAACAAGGTGAAGGCACAGAACTCTGCTATTGGTTCTGCTACGTCACTCTGGTTCTCTGCTGTAAGTATTTTAACATCAGTTGCATCATTAGTTGTCAACATCTTGCGATAACAGCAAAGGATAAAAGGTCAGGATTAACGAACGGAATTACAACATAAAAGATTATAAGAAAATGTGTGGCATTGTAGGATATTTAGGTAAGGGAGACGCTTATCCAGCCCTCATCAAGGGCTTGAAGCGCCTGGAGTACCGCGGATATGATTCTGCGGGTGTTGCCCTTATTAGCAATGACGGCTCTTTGAATGTATATAAGGCAAAGGGCAAGGTGGCAGATTTGGAAGCGTTCTGCGCAGACAAGGATATTTCAGGACATGTGGGTATCGCTCATACTCGTTGGGCTACTCACGGAGAGCCTTCAGCAGTGAATGCTCACCCTCACTATTCTTCAAGCAAGAATCTTGCCATGATTCATAATGGTATCATTGAAAACTATGCCGATATCAAGAAGAACCTGATGGCAAAGGGTGTGGAATTCAAGAGCGAGACCGATACTGAGGTGCTCGTACAGCTCATTGAATACATCCAGGTGAAGAAGGATCTTGATTTGTTGACTGCCGTTCAGGTAGCGCTCCGTCAGGTGATTGGTGCTTACGCCATCGCTATTCTCGACAAGCGCCACCCTGACCAGATTATTGCTGCCCGCAAGCAGAGCCCGTTGGTAGTGGGTATTGGCGAGGACGGAGAGTTCTATCTCGGTTCGGATGCCAGCCCTATCATCGAATATACCGACAAGGTGGTTTACCTGGAGGATGGCAACATCGCCGTGATGCGCCTCGGACAGGAATTGCAGGTGGTGAACATCCAGAACGTAAAGCTCAACCCTGAGGTACAGACCGTGGATATCGATCTAGGTCAGATTGAGAAAGGTGGTTTCCCTCACTTCATGCTGAAGGAAATCTTCGAGCAGCCTGAGTGTCTGCGCAACTGTATGCGTGGCCGTGTGGTGAGCCGCACCGTGGAAACCCGTGTGATGACCGACGGCGACGATACAACCTGCAAGACGGAGACAGAGATGGGCGTAGTGCTCAGTTCTATCACCGACCATCGCCAGCAGCTCCTCAACGCCAAGCGAATCATCATCGTGGCTTGCGGAACATCATGGCACGCTGGACTCATCGGCAAACAGATGATAGAAAACTATTGCCGCATTCCAGTAGAAGTGGAATATGCATCTGAGTTCCGTTACCGCAATCCTGTGGTAACGAAGGACGACGTGGTTATTGCCATCTCCCAGAGTGGTGAAACCGCTGATACCTTGGCTGCCATCAAGCTTGCCAAGGAGAGCGGTGCGTTTATCTATGGTATCTGTAACTCCATCGGTTCTTCCATCGCACGAGAGACAGATACGGGTACCTATATTCACGTAGGTCCGGAGATAGGTGTTGCCTCAACCAAGGCATTCACTGGTCAGGTTACCGTCCTTATCCTCCTGGCACTTGCCATCGGTAAGGAGAAGGGAACCATCAGCGAAAACGAATATCAGAAGATTACAGAGCAGCTCTGGAACATTCCTTCAAAGATGAAGGAGGTGCTGAAGCTCAACAATAAGATAGCTGACTTAAGCCGTACCTTTACGTACGCTCGCAATTTTATCTATCTGGGCCGTGGATTCCAGTATCCTGTAGCCCTGGAGGGCGCTTTGAAGTTGAAGGAGATTAGCTACATCCACGCTGAGGGTTATCCGGCAGCGGAGATGAAACATGGTCCTATCGCCTTGATTGACAGCGATATGCCAGTGGTTGTCATTGCTACCCACAACTTCATGTACGAGAAGGTCTTGTCTAATATCCAGGAAATCAAGGCCCGTCAGGGTCGTGTCATTGCCATTGTCAGCAAGGGTGATGAAACCATTTCCAAGATTGCCGACGAAGTGATTGAGCTTCCTGAGACCCTGGAGTGCCTGGAGCCATTGTTGGCTACCATTCCTTTGCAGCTGCTAGCTTACCATGTAGCTGTATGTAAGGGTAAGAATGTTGACCAACCTAGAAATTTGGCCAAGTCAGTTACTGTCGAATAAAAATATAAAGGGAATCGTCGTTTCTTGACGTTTCCCTTTTTTTGGAGGGGTATCCCTCGGATAGGTATATTCAGATTTAACTAAATAAGATAAAGGATAATAAAAAGAGTATGGAACCATTGAAACATGAGTGTGGCGTGGCAATGATCAGATTGCTCAAGCCACTGGAGTATTACCAGCAGAAGTACGGTACTTGGATGTACGCACTCAACAAGCTCTATCTGATGATGGAGAAGCAGCACAACCGTGGACAGGAGGGTGCTGGTATGGCTTGTGTCAAACTGGGCGGAAAGCCAGGACACGAGTATATGTTTCGTGAGCGTGCGGAGGGCAAGAACGCCGTGACCGAAATCTTCGGCAAGGCGAATGCCAACTTCAAGGACTTGACTCCCGAGCAGCTTGCTGATGCTAAGTTTGCCCAAGAGGAACTGCCTTTCGCAGGCGAACTCTACATGGGACACCTGCGCTACAGTACCACCGGAAAGAGTGGCATACAGTATGTACACCCTTTCCTGCGCCGCAACAACTGGAAGGCAAAGAACCTCTGCCTTTGCGGCAACTTCAACATGACCAACGTAGATGAAATCTTCCAGGAACTGACCAAGCAGGGACAGAGCCCTCGCATCTACAGCGATACCTACATCATGCTCGAACTGATGGGCCACCGACTTGACAGAGAGGTGGAGCGAAACTTCGTGGCAGCCAAGGCGATGGAGATGGAGAACACCGACATCACCAACTACATCGAAGACCACGTGAAGATGAGCAACGTGCTCAAGACCACGATGAAGAACTTCGACGGCGGTTATGTGGTCTGCGGTATCACCGGTTCGGGCGAGATGTTTTCCATGCGTGACCCATGGGGCATCCGTCCTGCATTCTACTACAAGAACGATGAAATCGTGGTAGTAGCCAGCGAGCGCCCTGTGCTTCAAACCACCTTCGACCTGGAGGCAGAGGACGTGCAGGAGCTGATGCCGGGCACGGCACTTCTCGTGAAGAAGAACGGCGAGTGCACTATCGAGCGCATCATGGAGCAGAAGGGTGATTCAGCCTGCTCTTTCGAGCGCATCTACTTCAGTCGTGGTTCCGATAAGGATATCTACCAGGAGCGTAAGCAGTTGGGCGAGCAGTTGACCCAGCCTATCCTGAAGGCAGTGGATTACGATGTAGACCACACCGTGTTCAGCTACATCCCGAACACAGCCGAGGTGGCTTACTATGGTATGTTGAGCGGTTTCAAGAAGTATCTCAACGAAAGCAAGATAGAACAGATTGCCAACCTCGACCATATTCCATCTAAGGAAGAATTATACGATATTCTCGGCGATTTCGTCCGTTCCGAGAAGATTGCATGGAAGGATATCAAGCTCCGTACCTTCATCACCGAGGGCAACAGCCGCAACGACCTGGCGAGCCACGTGTATGATGTAACCTACGGAAGCATCGAGCCGAATGTGGATAATCTCGTTATCATCGACGACAGTATCGTGCGCGGTACTACCCTGAAGGAGAGCATCCTGCGCATCCTCGACCGTCTGCATCCTAAGAAGATAGTAGTCGTATCCAGTGCCCCTCAGATCCGCTATCCGGATTATTACGGCATCGATATGGCAAGACTGGAAGAGTTCTGCGTGTTCCGTGCAGCCATCCAGCTGCTGAAAGACAGAAAGATGGAGGACCTCATCGAGCAGACCTACGAGGCATGCAAGTTAGAACTTGCCAAGCCGAAGGAAGAGCAGGTGAACCCGGTGCGCGCCATCTACAAGCCATTCACCATCGAGGAAATCAACGAGAAGATAGTAGAGATGCTTCGCCCAGAGGGCATGACCACTCCTATCCAGCTCGTGTTCCAGAGCATCGAGGGCTTGCGCGAGGCGATTCCAAACCACAAGGGCGACTGGTATTTCACCGGTCATTATCCAACCCCAGGCGGCACGAAACTCTGCAACCAGTCGTTTGTGAACTATATCGAAAACGTTTATCATAAATAAGTGAAGAGTGAAGAACGAAGAGTGAAGAATTCATTTGCTCTTATAAGTATGAAATAAAAGAATCAAATGTCAGATATGAAAAAAGTAACCTTAGTTTTGAGCGATGGAACCAAGTTCCATGGCAAATCTTTTGGATATGATGCTCCTGTAGCGGGCGAGGTTGTGTTCAACACAGCCATGATGGGATATCCAGAGAGTTTGACCGACCCTTCTTACGCCGGTCAGTTGATGACACTTACATTCCCTCTCGTGGGCAACTATGGTGTGTCACCATTTACTTTCGAGGAGAACGGTTTGCCAACCTTCATGGAGAGTGACAAGATTTATGCTTCTGCCATCATCGTGAATGATTACAGCGAGCAGTACAGCCACTGGAATGCTGTGGAGAGTCTTGCCGACTGGTTGAAGCGCGAAAAGGTGCCAGGAATCACAGGCATCGACACCCGTGAGTTGACTAAGGTGCTTCGTGAGCATGGTGTGATGATGGGTAAGATTCTCTTTGATGATGAACCAGACAATATCCCTGAGGCTAACTACGAGGGTGTAAACTTCGTTGACCAGGTGAGCTGCAAGGAGATTATCCGTTACAACGAGGGTGCCGGCAAGAAGGTGGTACTCGTTGACTGCGGTGTGAAGGCAAACATCATCCGTTGCCTCATCAACAGAGGCGTTGAGGTGATTCGTGTGCCTTGGAATTACGATTACACCGATATGGACTTCGACGGCCTGTTCCTTGCCAATGGTCCTGGCGACCCAGACATGTGTGAGGATGCAGTAAACATTATTCGCAAGCAAATCAGCCAGAGCCGCAAGCCTATCTGCGGTATCTGTATGGGTAACCAGTTGCTTTCAAAGGCAGCTGGTGCTACTATCTACAAGTTGAAGTATGGTCACCGTTCACACAACCAGCCAGTGCGCATGGTAGGAACCAACAATTGCTACATCACCTCTCAGAACCACGGTTATGCCGTGGATGCCAAGACATTGGGCAACGACTGGGAGGAGCTTTTTGTAAATATGAATGATGGCTCTAACGAGGGTATCCGCCACAAGGTGAACCCTTGGTTCTCAAGCCAGTTCCACCCAGAGGCTTGCTCAGGCCCTGTGGATACAGAGTTCATGTTTGATAAGTTTGTAGAAACACTCAAATAAATGAAGAGTGAAGAAAACGATTGTTTTTATTGTAATTTAGGAAAATAATGAAAGACGAAAATATAAAGAAAGTGCTCCTCTTAGGTTCTGGAGCCTTGAAGATCGGTGAAGCAGGTGAGTTCGACTACTCAGGTTCGCAGGCCCTGAAGGCATTGCGCGAGGAAGGTATCGAGACTGTGCTCATCAACCCGAATATCGCAACCGTACAGACATCAGAAGGCGTTGCCGACCAGATTTACTTCCTGCCAGTGCAGCCATACTTCGTAGAGCGTGTCATCCAGAAGGAGAAGCCAGACGGTATCCTCCTCAGCTTCGGTGGTCAGACAGCCCTCAACTGTGGTGTGGAACTCTATCGCCAGGGCATTCTGGAGAAATATAATGTCAAGGTGTTGGGTACTCCAGTTCAGGCTATCATGGACACTGAGGACCGTGAGCTCTTCGTAGAGAAGCTGGATGAAATCAATGTGAAGACCATCAAGAGTGAGGCTTGCGAGAACATCGAGCAGACCCGCAAGGCTGCTGCCGAGCTCGGTTATCCTGTCATCATCCGTGCTGCTTATGCACTGGGTGGACTCGGTTCTGGTTTCGCTGACAACGAGGAGGAGCTGAACAAGCTCGCAGAGAAGGCCTTCTCATTCTCTCCACAGGTATTGGTAGAGAAGAGCTTGAAGGGCTGGAAAGAGATTGAGTATGAGGTGGTTCGCGACCGTTACGACAACTGTATTACAGTTTGTAACATGGAGAACTTCGACCCACTGGGCATCCATACCGGTGAGAGTATCGTTATCGCTCCATCTCAGACCCTGAGCAATGCTGAGTATCATAAGCTCCGTGCCCTCGCCATCAAGATTATCCGTCACATCGGAATCGTGGGTGAGTGTAACGTGCAGTATGCATTCGACCCTAAAAGCGAGGATTATCGTGTAATCGAGGTGAATGCCCGTTTGAGCCGTTCATCAGCCTTGGCATCTAAGGCTACCGGTTATCCTCTTGCCTTCGTTGCTGCCAAGCTCGGTATGGGTTACGGTCTGTTCGAGTTGAAGAACTCTGTAACCAAGACCACATCTGCCTTCTTCGAGCCAGCATTGGACTACGTGGTATGTAAGATTCCTCGTTGGGACTTGTCTAAGTTCCGTGGCGTAGATAAGGAGTTGGGTTCATCTATGAAGTCAGTAGGTGAGGTAATGGCCATCGGCCGCAACTTCGAGGAGGCTATCCAGAAGGGTCTTCGTATGATTGGTCAGGGCATGCACGGTTTCGTAGAGAACAAGGAACTTGAAATCGATGATATTGATGCAGCTTTGCGCGAGCCAACAGATAAGCGTGTGTTCGTGATTTCAAAGGCTATGCACAAGGGCTATACCGTAGATCAGATTCACGACTTGACCAAGATTGACAAGTGGTTCCTGGAGAAGTTGAAGCACATCATCGACATCGACGAGGCGATGAAGAAGTGCAACATCAATACGCTTGACCAGGATTTGCTCCGCACCGCTAAGGTTTATGGCTTTACCGACTTCCAGGTAGCCCGTGCCGTGGGCTTGGAGCAGGAGTTGGGCAACATGCACAAGGCAGCCCTCCTGGTTCGCAACAAGCGCAAGAGCTATGGCATCCTGCCTGTAGTGAAGCAGATTGATACCCTGGCAGCAGAGTATCCTGCTCAGACCAACTACCTCTATGTAACTTACGCTGGCGTGAAGAGCGACATCACCTTCGAGAACGACCACCGTTCTATCATCGTACTCGGTTCAGGTGCTTACCGCATCGGTTCTTCCGTAGAGTTCGACTGGTGTGGCGTTCAGGCATTGAACACCATCCGCAAGGAAGGCTGGCGCTCAGTGATGATCAACTACAACCCAGAGACCGTATCTACCGACTACGATATGTGCGACCGTCTCTACTTCGACGAGTTGACCTTCGAGCGTGTGATGGATATCATCGAGATGGAGCAGCCTCATGGCGTCATCGTATCTACCGGTGGTCAGATTCCAAACAACTTGGCTATGCACCTGGATGCACAGAACGTGCCAATCCTGGGTACTGCTGCCAAGGACATCGATAATGCTGAGGACCGTGCCAAGTTCTCTCAGATGTTGACCAACAACGGCATCAACCAGCCAGAGTGGAGCGCCCTGACCTCTATGGAGGACATCGACAACTTCATCGAGCGTGTAGGTTTCCCAGTATTGGTTCGTCCTAGCTACGTGCTTTCTGGTGCTGCGATGAACGTATGTTCTAATGAGGAAGAGCTGAAGCGATTCCTGCAGTTGGCAGCCAATGTAAGTGAGGATCACCCAGTGGTAGTTAGTAAGTTTATCGAACATGCCAAGGAGATTGAGATGGATGCAGTGGCAAAGAATGGCGAGGTGATTGCCTATGCGATTTCCGAGCACATCGAGTTTGCCGGTGTTCACTCAGGCGATGCTACCATCCAGTTCCCTCCTCAGAAGTTGTATGTAGAGACAGTTCGTCGTGTGAAGCGAGTAGGTCGTCAGATTGCCAAGGAGTTGCACATCAACGGTCCGTTCAACATCCAGTTCATGGCTCGTGACAATGATATTCTCGTTATCGAGTGTAACTTGCGTGCCAGCCGTTCATTCCCATTCGTAAGCAAGGTATTGAAGATCAACCTCATCGAGTTGGCTACCCGCGTGATGCTCGGTTTGCCGGTAGAGAAGCCACACAAGAACCTCTTCGATCTCGACTATGTAGGTATCAAGGCATCCCAGTTCAGCTTCAACCGTTTGCAGAAGGCAGACCCAGTATTGGGCGTGGATATGAGCAGTACCGGTGAGGTAGGTTGCTTGGGCGACGATACATCTACCGCACTTTTGAAGAGTATGCTTTCTGTGGGTCATCGCATTCCAGCCAAGAACATCCTGCTCTCTACTGGTTCTGCCAAGCAGAAGGTAGATTTGCTCGATGCTGCCCAGATGCTGGTTAAGCATGGTTACAAGCTGTATGCAACTGGTGGTAGTAGCAAGTTCCTCACCGAGAATGGCATTGAGAACACCCGTGTACTCTGGCCATCAGAGGAGGCAGAAGGCGGTGCACCTAAGGCTTTGGAGATGCTCCACAACCACGAGATTGATATGGTAGTGAATATTCCGAAGAACTTGACCAGCAGTGAGTTGAGCAATGGTTACAAGATTCGTCGTGCAGCCATCGACCTGAACGTGCCATTGATTACCAACAGCCGTCTGGCGAGTGCGTTCATCTATGCATTCTGCACCACCAAGCTGGAGGATATCGACATCAAGGCTTGGGGAGAGTATAAATAATGTTTAGTGTGTAGTGTTTTATGTTTAATTAGGCACTACACCTTATAATAGAAAATCCCTGCTGTAGGAAATGCTTCCTATGGCAGGGATTTGTTTTTGCACCTCTACTGTCCTCACAGCCGTTCCAAGGGATATGCTGCGAGAGATGAGTTTATGGAGTGGGGGTATAGCTTTGTTAGTAATAAATAACTTTACAAGTTAAATTTGGTGGAAAAATCTCTTAAGAGAAACTTTCTTTTTCCTTAAGGAAAAATATATTTTCCCTTAAGGAAAAAAATAAAAACCCTTAAGGGAAAATTCTCCATCTCTTTTTTCCCCATTTTTCGGGCGTTTCCGCCTGATTCTCTCTTCTTTGAATATTATTTACATGAATATGGAGAGCATTGCTCGCATCCGTATGCAGTTTGTGCGTCACCGTGCAGTGGTGGTCAAGATATCCCGCTCTCCCGATTTTCTGGAAGTAGCCTGATATCTGTATGAGGAGCAGAAGTGCTGAATTCAAGAAAAAATCCCACGATTTTCTTGCTCAATAAGAATAAAAACCTTATCTTTGCAGCAGACTTAGAAGAAAACCGAATATCTCGGAACAAACAAGTGATAAATGATAAGGAGACAGTTTTATGAAACAGATTGAGGAAAGATACATCAGCCTGCTGACCGATTTCGGCTTCAAGCGAATTTTTGGAACGGCAATGAACAAGGATTTGCTCATTTGCTTTCTCAACAGCCTGTTTAATGGCAGACAGGTTGTGAAGGATGTGTCGTATCTGAATCCTGAGCACGTGGGAGATGTCTATACCGACCGAAAGGCCATTTTCGACGTGTATTGTGAAGGAGAAAACGGCGAGAAATTCATCGTAGAAATGCAGAATGCCTATCAAACATATTTCAAGGACCGCTCACTCTTCTACTCGACTTTCCCTATTCGTGAACAGGCTCCCAAGGGTAGTGACTGGGATTTCAAGCTCAATCATGTCTATACTGTTGCCCTGCTCAACTTCAACATGAACGAGGATGCCTTCGATAAGGAGAAAATCCGCCATCATGTACAGTTGTGCGATACAGCTACCCACAAGGTATTCTATGATAAGCTGGAGTTTATCTATGTAGAGATTACCTCAGTTCGGGATAATAATCTCAGCCTAAAGGCTTTATAATGTTTTTATATA
>ERZ791617.870-NODE-870-length-14849-cov-3.21488_pt1 | contig 14849 bp, 24 predicted proteins | sample MGYA00510272_ERZ791617 | MGnify/ENA primary metagenome ERZ791617 (study PRJEB30046, sample SAMN00715200) | human gut metagenome | study: EMG produced TPA metagenomics assembly of the A metagenome-wide association study of gut microbiota in type 2...
GCATTTCGCTGAGGGATTCTAATATTCACTTCCAAATTACGTCAACTTGATGTTAAGGATAATATATTTTTACTTTAATTTAAAATACTGAGTTATAGTTTAAAATAATTTAAAAGGAGCTGAACAAACTAATAGTTTGAACAGCCCCAATAGTTTTATTTAGTTTTTTCATTCATCTCAGCAAAGAGTGTACTAAACGACGTTAAGTTTTGAATTTCAGATGGTATAATAATTTTTGTAGCCTTACCATCAGCAACTTTTCCTAAAGTTTCCATACTCTTTAACATCAATACTTCTTTACTTGCTTCTGCTTCTTTCAACAACTTAATTCCCTCAGCCTCTGCTTCTTTAATTGCTCTAATTGCCTCAGCTCTACCTTCAGCCTCTTTGATAGCAACCTCTTTTTGTCCCTCTGCTCTAAGTATAGCAGATTGTTTTTCAGCTTCTGCTTTTAAAATAGCTGATTCCTTTTCTCCTTCAGCAACTAGAATAGCAGATTTCTTTTGCCCTTCAGCTCTTAAAATAGCCTCTCTTCTCTCTCTTTCAGCTTTCATCTGTCTTTCCATTGCATCTTGTATCTCTCTAGGTGGAATGATATTTTTCAATTCAACTCTATTTATTTTCATTCCCCAAGGGTCAGTAGCCTCATCAAGTATAACTCTCATCTCAGTGTTGATAGTATCTCTTGAAGTAAGAGTTGCATCTAGTTCCATAGCCCCAATTATATTTCTCAAAGTAGTTGCAGTTAAATTTTCTATTGCACTCATAGGGTTTTCAACTCCATAAGTATAAAGCTTAGGGTCAGTTATTTGAAAATATATAACTGAGTCTATCTGCATAGTAACATTATCTTTTGTAATTACAGGTTGAGGTTTAAAATCAATAACTTGCTCTTTTAAAGATACTCTCTTAACAACTCTATCTATAAAAGGCACAAGAATATTTATTCCCACATTCCAAGTTCCAAGATATTTTCCCAATCTTTCAATAACATAAGCTCTTGATTGAGGAACTATTCTTACATGAGTAGCCATTAAAGCAACAATAAGTATAAACAGTACTAAAATTATTATTCCATTCATTTTATTACCTCCTAGTATATCCTTTGATACATAGATAATAACATAATTTTTGAAAGTTGCATACTAATTTTAAAATAAAAACTCCCTTGATTTTTCAAGAGAGTTATAACTTTATTCTTCATCAATATTTATTTTATTTGAAAGAACACTTCCTGTTCTAAATCTAATTGATTTTCTAGGTGTAGAGTATTGAATTTTTTTTGTATTTATATTCATTATTCTTCTTGCAGGAACAACTTTTTTCTCAAAGATCCCCCAACCTCTAAAACTTACTGAATCATTAGTTTCTAAAGCTTCAAAGAGAGCTTCCCAAAATAGATTTATCTTTTCTTTTGCCTCATGAATATTTTTAAGCCCTCTCTTTTTTTGATATAAAATCAAAAATTCTTTTTCAGTCATTATATAATCTCCTTTATCTAATTATTAAAATGTATTAAAATTAATAGTAGGTAAACCTACTGTATTTTAACTATTCATAAAAACTTTAACTTTTCCTTTTTATTTTTTTAAATAAATATAAAAATTGTTTTTTAAGAAAATTTTTGGTATAATTAAATTGTTATAGATATATACTTTGGAGGTGTTTCATGAACGTAATTATTTTAACTGGAAGACTTACAAGAGATCCAGAATTAAAATTTGGACAAAGTGGAAAAGCTTATTCAAGATTTACTTTAGCTGTAGATAGACCAATGCAAAAAGGAGAAGCAGATTTTATTAACTGTGTAGCTTTTGGAAAAACTGCTGAACTTATTGGAGAATATTTAAGAAAAGGAAGAAAAGCAGGAGTTACAGGAAGACTTCAAATGGGAAAATATGAAGTTAATGGAGAAAAAAGAACAAGTTATGATGTAGTAGTTGATACTATTGAATTCTTAGAATCTAAAAATGCTGTTGATTCTATGGGAGGATATGAGCCTCAAGATTATACACCATCTTACTCTGCTCCATCTTCTAACTCAAATACTTCTTCTAAACCTGTTGCAAAACCACAAGAAGAAGTTCCTTATGAAGATGATGATGAGTTCCCATTCTAAATTAAAATAATTTTTATTGACTCCATTTTTATAAATGGAGTTTTTTGTTATTTACAAAGTTTTTATGATATTATATGAATATAGATTTTTATTGTAAGGTGATGATTATGAAAGAAATTATAATAAGAGAGATGAAAAATAGTGATTGGAAAGAGGTAAAAAATATATATCAACAAGGAATAGACAGTGGAATATCTACTTTCATGAGAAATGTTCCAGAGTTTGAATATTGGAATAAATCAAAATTAAAAATAGGTAGATTAGTTGCCATATATGATGGAAAAATAGTTGGTTGGATAGTTCTCAGCCCTACATCAGCAAGGGAAGAGTATTCAGGAGTTTGTGAGATAAGTGTCTATATTCATCAAGATTATAAGAGAATGGGAATAGGAAAAAAATTAATAGAGAAAGAGATCGAAGTATCTGAAAAAAATAATATTTGGACACTTCAATCTGTAATGCTTGGTAATAATATTCCTAGTATGAAATTACATGAAAGTTGTGGTTTTAGAGTTGTTGGATATAGGGAGAAAGTTGCAAGAGATAAAAATGGAGAGTGGCAAAATACATTTCTTATGGAGAGAAGAAGTAGAGTTATATTTTAAATTTAACAAGATTAATTTTTTTTGTCAAAATGTTTGCATATAACACTTGCTACTACTCCAGTTATCACTTGTATAATTAGTTCTATTAACAATGTGTTAATAATAAAATCTACAGTTTCTTTCAAATTTTTTCCTCTTTTTTAGTTAATTATTTCTATAAATAATTATTCTGATGCTAGAGTGATAAAAGTGTGTATAATCCTTTTAGAATAATTTATATTTTATAATATCATAATAACTTTAAAAAAGATATAGTAAATCTTGAATAAAATAGAAAATATTGAATTTGAAAAAATTATTTTTAAATTAACAAATACTAATAAAATTGAAAATACTTTGAAAAAAGTAGTAAAATCGTGATATAATGGAGAGTAAAAGAGTTTTGATATTTTAATATGAATTATAGATAGTTATAAAACTATAATAAGTGTTAGTGTGTGCATTATGGGTGCTAGTAAAAGAAATAAACAATTTTATAAAGTAAGAATTAAAGATTAAAATTACAATAAAATATAACAAACTTTTAAAACTTCTTAGATTTATTCTAAGGAGTTTTTTTTTAAAATATAAATTGGTATAAAAACATCTTTAATTCATTAGTAAAAGCAATAAAAATATCAAAAAAAATGGTATAATTTAGGTATAAAATTTATTTAAAATCGAGGTGTAATTATGTGTCAGCATTGCAAATACAAGCTATTAGAAATAGAAAAAGGACTTTTAAAAGATATGCTAAAAGAAAATGAAAAAGATACTATTTATATTAAATCATTCACTAAAGATAAGTTAAGAGATAGAACATTAGAAACAATCAAAAGCTTAGACAATAATATATATAATTCACTGGAGAAAGTAGAGCAAGAGCAAAAACAAATCAAAGGAATGATTGATAGTATAGAGAATGAGGACACAAGAAAGATATTCCAATTGAAATACATAGAGAGTAAGACATGGGAACAAATAGCAAATATAATTTATTACTCACCTAGCTATTTAATGAGATTATTTAAAGATATGTGTAAAGATAAAAAAATAGCAGCTATAAAAGCATTCGTTGAGTAAAAGACTACTACAAAATACTACAATTTCGGCCATTTCGGCTGCCCTAAAAAGAAACATTTCTGACTTTTCTGACCCCCTAAAAAAGAAGTATCTTGAGTTTTTTGAGTCCCTAAAAAGAGGGTAAATGTGGGTATTATGTCGGTAAAAGTCGGTATAAAGTAACCAATTGGACGGCATCGGCAAAATGATTATAATTAGAAACCTCAAAAATGAGGTGTCAAAAGATCTAAAGTTAGAGATAGAGGAAAAAGATGGTAAATTAGTTGTGTCTAGTAGAGTTATAGCAAGAGAGTTAGGAAAAAGACATGATGCTGTACTGAGAGATATTGAAAATATTTTAAAAAAAGGTACACCACAGATTTGTGGTCTATTCATAAAGAGTGAATATATAGCAAGTAATGGGAAAACTAATAAGGAATATTTATTAACCAAAGACGGATTTACTCTTTATAAAATGTTTTAAAATAAATCCGTGAAATTTACGGTTTACTTTTACCATGTGGTTTTTTTCCATATGCTAGATCACAGGTTTTTAAACTATGGAAATTTTCTCTAGTTTAATATCATATGTCCTTTTCCCTCAATACTAAAAAAGCACCTAGTTGCCTAAGTACTCTAATTTTTAAATATTAAAATTAATTTTATTCTTTCTAATTGCTATTGCTAAATCTTTTTCTCCTATTTTTTCCAGTTCTTTTAATCCCTCTTCATAACGGTCATTAACGCCTTCTAACACTATGTCAGTCGTTAGTCCCATTTCAAATAATATATCTTCTATTTTATTTTTATTTGCTTTATTCTTTATAAAATCAGTATAGAACATTTATTTTACTCCTTTCAGTTTCATAGCATTTGCTACAATTAGCGTTAAAATTTGTTCATCTGCTTATCCTTTATTTAAGTATATATCTAAAATTTTAAAAATAAAAGAAAAGATACCCGCATTTCACACGAGTATCTTCTATTTCTAACGAAATAAAACCAAGATAGGGCTGGATCCTACATCTCCTTCCAGTTACGGGGCGACGGTGTCACTCTCACGTCCTCATGGCTCTCTATTTAATAAATTCTGAAAAGTAACTTGGCTGGTGTGACTGACCCAGCATCTCTTTTGACCCAAAGGGTGTGATAGCGTCACCAACTCCCTATCCTCAAGTTACTTTTTTTAAATAAAAAGAAGACTTAGGCAAGCGCAGCTACCTTGCGTCTCCTTCCAATTACGGGGCGATAGTACTGCAATTCCTATCCTCTAAGTCTTCTTACTTAAAGTATACTATTTCCCTTCAATTTTGTAAAGTATTTTAAGTTTTGATAATAGAAAAATACCTACTTCCTAAGTATTTATTAAAGTTTTAATCTTTAATACTATATTTTTCTTTAAGTTCTTTTAATCTTTTATTGTATTCCTTGTCATCTATAAGGTCACCTTCTTTTATAGCGTCTAGCCATTCTTTTTGTCTTTCAAATGTTGATGGAACTTCTCCTATTACTTTAGGTAATCCTGTATCATTCCATCTCGGATGACTATAAGGCTTAGAATAATCTTTTTTACTCATTCGCTTCCTCCAGTTTTAAATAATCCTTTTCTTTTTCAAAGTATACATCTAAAACTTTAAATTAACAACCTTATTCGGATATAATTTTATCTTCTTTTAAACTAAAATTGCTAATCTTATTCTTCTCTTTTTAATTACTAAAAAATACTAACATTTGAGAAAAAATCGACCCTCTATAATTCATTTTGAGAGCTTTTAAAAGTTAATATGATTAAAACTATAGCTCATAAATTTAGCTTGTGAGCCTGTAAAATTGATTTTAAAGATAGAGAAGAAAACTAACAAAATCAAGGATTTTAAGGCTATCACTCAAAAAAAATAATAGATAGTATATTTGAAAATGGCAAACCAAAAAAATCTATCTATCAATTCCGAAAAAAAATATTATTGTAACAAATTTTCTTTGATTTTTATTGTACGTAGTACACCCAAAGGGTTAAATGAAATGTAAGCAAAAAGCGAAAGTTAAAAATTAACTTTTAAGCGTGCCTTATAAGGAAATTGAAAAAAATTATCTTTCTACAAACTCCTAAATTTACTTTATAAGTTAGATCATTAAAATATAATTTCCATCTCAGAGATGGTACTAATTATCACTATAAAAAGTTTTATAACATTGTTTATTTCATTGAATAATGATATAATATAGTAAAGATGGAGGGATAAAATGGATAACTTAAAATATAGAATTAAACGTCTTAAATTACATAAAACTTGTCGGTTCTTATTGGAAGAACTAGAGTATTTAAAAGAAGATGATGAAAGATATAAAAAAATTTTATTTTGTTACTTAGAAAGCTTAAAGAACTTTTTTAAAACATTAGATCTTTCTATAGCTGGAAAAGATAAAATCAAAGCATTACTATTAGATACCTATGAGACAGATGATATTAATGAGGCAATAGATAGAATAGAACTTGAACAGGTAGAATTATTAATAGAACTGGAGGAAATGGCAAAACATGAATAATATAAATATAATTGGGAATATTGCAACTGATTTACAACTTAAAGAGAGCAAGGGAAAGACTTATATTAAATTTAATCTAGCAGTCCCAAGAAAGATGAAAAGAGATGTTACAGACTTTATACCATGCGTGAGTTTTGGAAAGACTGCTGAACTCATCAAAAAGTATTTAAGTAAAGGTAATAGGATTGCAGTTAATGGGCAATTAATCACAAATCAATATGAGTATAGAGGAGAGAAAAGAAATGGATTTGAAGTCCTAGTTGAAAATATTGATTTTATAGGATCAACTAAAAAATCAGATGATAAGGTGCAAGGTACTTTATTAGATCCAAACTATAACAAAAGTAATTATAGTGAGGACGATTTCCCATTCTAATTGGGATCAGCACTAAACGGCACCGAATAAAGGGGAATATATGGAAAATAAGAGAGGGAAAAAAGCAAAAGCAAGAAATTTAATTATACAAGGTGCTACACTGGAAGAGGCTTCCAAGCTTAGTGATTTAAGTATAGATGTTATTAAAAAGATGAGTGCTAAAGAAGGACTACAGAAAAAGCAGCTTGAATATTTAAAGCAGTTGCAGGAAGAATTACAGGACATAATTTTAATTAATAAGTTAGAAAGATTAGAATTGAATAGAATGGCACTTGAATCAGTGAGAGAAGAAATAAAAAATAATATGGTTAATAAGAATACCTTTGAAAAGATAAAACTATCCGAGGAGATAGAACAAAAGATATTAGAAGTTGAAAGAGTTGAGAAATTGGAGAGACTAGATATCCTAAGAGAAAGAAAAGATTTAAACCAAGAAAAAACAGGGAACTTTTTAGATAGACTAGAAGATTTTCTATAAAAAATTAGTTGTCAGCCCTCGTATTTTTAAATATATGAGGTATTGTGCTATTAAGTCGAGAAACTCCAAAGGCTATAATATAAAAATGTCAAATTTTAAATAATACACTTCCTAGAACGAGAGTTGAATTATATAAATTCACTCTCTTTTTTTATATGAAAATTGTAATTTAAAGTTGAAAAAATATTTTCATGGAAAATGTTATAACTGTTTATAGGTAGACAAATTATAAAAAAATCTTTAAAAAGTCCGTCGGTGGTAGTACTTTTATGCATAAATGTCGTGGACACTTTTATATAAAAAAATATGTGGTTGCTCCAACTTGGAATTTATGAAAATTTAAAATTGAAGTATTGATTTTATTGAGCTAGTGGAGAAAAATTATTTTGAATAACTAAACCACATATAAGACGGATTATCTTCACCACTCACCTATCATTTTTTATTAATAACTATATTTGTAATTTTATTTATTAAATCTCAAAATAAAAAGATGTGACAATATCAAACTATCACATCTTTATTTTTTTTATAGAATAAAAGCCCCAGTAATTTATATTGGGGCTGATACTCTAAAACCAGTTTGTAAGTGATTGCCAGTGTTTTATCATTTGTGACTGGCTAGATAGAAAATAAGCCCATAAGGGCGAGGGTATTGATCACACTCTTACTTTTTAGATGACTTTCTAAAAAAGTAAAATAACACTGCTCCAATGATGAAGACAATTGTAACCCCACCATCAAAATTAATGTTCTCGATGTAAATCATAAGTATACCCTCCAAAGTTATGTATTTTTATATATACAAGTGTTCTGACGACTTATATATATAATACAAGCCCCCAAAAATGAGGGCTTATATTATTCAGAACTTTTACATAACTTTGGATTTTTCACCCTTGTGGGGATACTTACAATATAATTATAACACATATTCACAAAAAAGCAATATCACAAAAGAACTTTAATGAACAATATAGAATTATTAAAGTCACTTTAAAACAATACAATATGTCTTTACTTTCTATTGAATCAGAGGAAAAACAACACCCTAAAAGCTAGAGAATTATTTTATTCTTGAGAGTCTATTTAATCAAAAAGATCATTAAGATCAAAATAAATTACTATATCCATATCTTCAATATCTGCATGAGATATTTCATAAGCGTTAAGTGCCATTTCTTGTTCTCGACTTATTTTATCATTTATTTTTTCAAGAATTTCATTTTCTAACATTTTATATAAAGCTATAGGTAATTGTTTTAAATAATTTTTAATTTTTTCTTTTTCTTTTATTCTTCCAATATTATCTTTAGTATCTAAAATCTTAAGATCTTGAATGGAAAATTCCCAATGTTTTTTATAACCTAAAAAATCCCCTTTTAAATTTTTTCTTTCGCTTTCAATTTTTTCTAATGACCAACAAAAATCACACTCAAATTTTTGATTGCCATCAGTCACAATAATTGTAAAAATATCCTCATATTGAAAATTAAAATTTATTTCAAATGGAACATATAAAAATAATTCTCCAGGATTTATTTTTAAATATTTACAAATTTTGTTTAAAGTATCAAATTGTATTCCTTGACTATAGTTATTACTCAAAGATGTCAATGTGGTTCTTGAAATTCCAGTATCCTTTGAAAGTTTAGTTATTTTTATCCCTCTTTCTGCTAAAAGCACTGGCAAATTACATTTAATCATAGTGACCACCTCTTAAAAATTATGTAACTAATTGTACAATCAATTGTACAACTAATTGTACAACTTGTCAAAAGAAATAAAAAAAAGTATTGACACCTAATCTAAAAAATAGTATAACATAATTAACAAATCGTTCAATGTATTGAACAAAATAGCAGAGGTGAAACAAAAATGTCTATTACAATAAACGATAATTTACGTATTATTATGGCTAAAAGATTTTTAAAATTAAGTCAAGTGGCTAAAGAAACTGGGATTTCAAGAACTACATTAACTAATATCTATTATTCTAAAAATAAAATGATCAATTTAGATACTTTAGATAAATTATGTAAATATTTCGATTGTCAAATAACAGATATTTTAAAATTTGAACAAGAAAATTAAATTTAAAATTATACTGGTACGGTTGAGGGTAACAACTGCAATAACCCAAATATTAAAAGAGAGGAGGAAAAATAATGAGAGAAATAGTTGAAGCAATGATTGAAAAATTAGATTACTTTGAAATTGAATGTGAAGATTTAAAAGAAGATGCTTATGATGAGCTAGAAAGAAATGAGTTTCCCGATAACCAAATATTATGGTCAATGATTAAAAATATGGCTGAAATATTAGAACAATACACAGCCTAAAAAATGAGGTGAGAGAATGAAAAAAATAAAATTTACCTTGCAACTACCAAGAAAACACAAAGTTATTTTTATAGAAGAACTGGAAGAAAATAAATTATTATTTGAATTTATTGGAAACTTTAAAGAGGAAGAAAAGCAAGATAAAACAATGACTTATGAGGAGACTTTAAAAGAAATATATCAATTATTAGATAGTGGATTTGAAATAATGGCAGGTTAAAAGGGAGGTGTAAAAGTTGGTTAGAATGGTAGTTAATAATAAAAAGTTAATAAATGAGATGGCTAGACAATGTTTAAACTGTAATGATTTAGCCAGTATCTGTGGTTTATCTAGTAGCACTATAAACAGATTAAGACTAGAGGGAGCAAAAACACAAGGCAAAACACTTGGAATAATAGCAAAGGCATTAAAAATTGATATTAATGAGCTAATAGCAGAATAAAAGGGAGATGTAAAAGAATGAAAAAGCAAGATTATTTTTTAAAATGTGTATTATTAGAGAGTTTAGAAAACATAGGAACAAGTTTTAAAAATAAAGAAACTGGAGAAAATGAAAATAGTGAGATTATCAAGGAACTTTTAAGAGATGAAAAAATAAAATATAACTTTTATGAAGTAATAGAAGAAGAACTATCAAGAGCAATAAAAGAAAAATATGGGATCTAATAAAAAAAAGAACCCTTTAATCTAAAATTAAAAGGCTCTCTTATGTGTTACAAAACACCTTCGACAAGTGTATTGTAACACATTTGAAGCCTTTAGAAAAGAACTTTTTTAGGAGGCATAAGAAATGCACATAATAAAATGTAATAATGGACTTTATAAGGTAGAATTTAAAGGTTTAGATTTCCCTTTATATGTTGAGGACTACAACCAAGCTTTGGAGCTTGCTTTTAAAATGGCAGGTGTTAAAAGTGGAAAATAAAATAGAATTAAAAGCCACTAATCTATTAACAAAAGCCTTTTTTTATGCAAAAGAAAATAATTTAAACCCTTTTAAAGTTGTGAAAGATATTTTTATAAAAGCAGGGCTAGAAGTTCCACAAGATTTTTTTTGTATAGATCATAGAGCATACAGAGCAGAATTTAATATTAAAAGTGGTGACTTACTAACATTTGATAGAACAAACACAGAACTTGAAAATAATAAAATTTATTACTTTGGGCTTGAATGGGGTAAATATTATATAGAAGATTGGGGTAAATATGATGCAGGAACTAATACAATAATATCAGAATCAAGAAAATTTGAAGTTGATAAAATTGAAGTAATAGGAAGATTGAAGAGTTATTTGAGGGATATATAAGGAGCAGAATTTAATGGATAAATATACAAAATTTAAAAGATATGGCAATGAGATCCGCTTTAATTATTGTCCTATCTGTGGAAAGGAAAAAGAAAACCCAGATTTTAGCGTGAATTTAGATACTGGAAAATACTATTGTTTCTCCAGTGGTACTGGTGGAAGTATAAAAGATATTGAAGGATTTAATTTAAAAATGCTTAATATCTTCAAACCAATAAAGCAAACAGAAACAAAAGATTTTAATAAATTAGTCTATACTTTTAAACCTCTCAATAATGAATGGTTAAACTATTTAAAATCTAGGGGTATCAGTGCCACTAATGAGGGTATAAAAAAGAATATAAGGATTGATAGTTATAATCGTCTTGCTATACCTATTACAGATGGTAAAAAACCTATAGCCGTTAAATATAGAACTATGGATAAAAAAATCAGTTCTGAAAAGGGTAGCAATACAGAATACTTTATTAATTGGCAAAATATAGAAAATAATGATTATTTGATTATTGTAGAAGGTGAAATTGATTTATTAAGCTCTATAGAAGTAGGGTTTAATAATGTTATTAGTTTACCCTTTGGAGCTCAAAATCTAAAATGTATAGATAATCAATTAACTTGGATTGCTCAATTTAAAAAAATAATCATTGCAGTTGATAATGATGAGCAGGGCAAAAAAAGCAAACAAGGCATAATACAAAAGCTATTTAATATTAAAAACAAAGTGTATAGTGTTGATTTTAAAGAGTTTAAAGACTTCAATGAGGTTTTAACTAATGGTGGAATTGAAACCCTTAAAAACATTATCCTAGGGGCTGAAAAAGTAAAAGTTGATATTGAAACTGTTGGAGATTTACCCTCTTTCTTTGGAGAAAAAAATAAATTTCTATTTGATGTATTTGCAAGATACTTAAAAGAAAAATTTAACATTATAAAAATAGATAAAGAATTACATTGTTATAGTGAAGGTATTTATATCAAAGGTGATACCCTAGAAAAAAGCATGATTGAATTAATACCAAATCTTAAAAATAATCAAAGATTAGAGGTATTAAGATATTTAGATCTTATTTGTGAAGAAAAAGAAAAAAATACAAGTGGGCTAATTGCTTTTAAAAATGGAATCTATAACATTGTTACTGATGAAATGGTAGATTTCAACCCTAAATACATAATAACTAATAAAATACCTTGGAATTATAATCCTAATGTCTATAGTGAATTAATGGATAATACCCTCAATCAATTTGCTTGTAATGATACTGGAACAAGAATTTTAATTGATGAGGTTGTAGGATACATATTATTTGATAAAAATGAGCTTGGAAAATCTTTTATTATCATAGGAGATAAAGCAAATGGAAAGAGTACCTTTTTAAAAATATTAATTCATATGATAGGAAAAGATAATTGTAGTGCTTTAAGTTTAGATGATATCGTAAAATCAAAGTTTAGAGTCTACCAAGTAGCAGGAAAATTATTAAATGTTGGTGATGACATAGGTAATGGATATATTCCCGAGGCTGAAACATTAAGAAAGTTAATTACTGGAGATATAATCACTGCAGAACAAAAAGGAAAAAATCCTATTGAATTTAATTGTTATGCTAAATTTATATTCAGTGCTAATGATATACCAAGAATAAAAGACCCTACAGGGGCAACGGCTAGAAGGATTATTATTATCCCATTTAGAAATAAATTTGATATTACAAATGTAAATTATGACCCTTACTTTTTAGATAAGATTAAGACAAGGGAGTGCATGGAATATTTAATAATTGTAGGCTTAAAAGGTTTAAAAAGGGTACTAAATAATAAAAGGTTTTCAGAAACCGAAGATACTCAAAAACTATTAAAAGAATTTAATTGGAATAATAATCCAATCTTAGAATATATTGACTTTTTAGAGAATGACCATGAACCACCTATACAATTAGATCAATTAATTAATCAGTATCCATGTATGAGGATTTTAAAAGGTATCTATAATTTTCCTAATAAAGAAAGACTAATAGGTTTTAATGAATGGGCAATAGATAATGGACATCAAAAAATATCTATACAAAAATTTAAAGACTTTATGTGTACTCAATTTAATCTTGATGTAAAAAGGATTGTAAGAGATGGAAAACAAGAGAGATATTTTATAAAAAAACAACCATTAATTTAATATATATGAGGGGCTATATATTTTATAAATAATAGCACAAAAATATAAAAATATATTGCCCAGTTTTTAAATAAAAGACCAGTTATAAACCAATTATTTTTTTAAAGTGGCAAGGTGAAAAATATTGATTTTACTAGATTATATTAATATATTGCCAATTTGCCACTTTATTATATATATAATTAGAAAATATATATAAATAGTATAAAGTACTTAAAAAGAGCTAGAGAATAAATATATATAGTAATAAACAACTATATTAAAACTGACAAAATGGCATTTTTTTACATTTTTATAGATTTTGAGAAACTTTAATCAAGTATATTCAATTAAAAATAAATGGCAATATAATTGGTTAATAGCTGACACATTAATTTTTATAAGTAAAAGGTGAGTTTATGGAAAATTTAAAACTTGATAATGGAGCAACATTTATAGAATTTTATTATACAGGGTTAATGATAGAAACATCATGGGAGTTAGTAGAATATATTAAACTCAATTCATGGTACTTTGATAGAATGCGGGAAGATATAAAAGAACAGTTTAGAAATAAATATAAAAGATTAAAAGCTATGGAGGAGAAAGAGCAATGTTGATTGTAGAAATTAGAGGGGAAAAGTTAGTAATTCCAGAACCTAAAGATATACCATTTTTAGAAGAAACAAAAAAGAATATATTAGAAGATAAAGGAAATACTTACAAGTATTTAAAAAGAGCTTATTTAAAGTTTAGAAATATTGAAGGAGTACCATTAAAAGCAAATGAAAAAAGATTAATAGTTAAAATCTTAAAAGATAACAATTCAATAGATAATCAAATTAGATATGCTTGTACTTATGGAACTATACAGGGAGCTTTAATTAATGAAATAGCAACCAATAGAAATATATTTGATAACTTAAATAATGGGATCGCTTTTTATAGAAGTTAAGTAATTGAAAAGAAATGACAGTATAAAGAGAGGTGAAAGCCTATGGGGGTAATATAATAAAATAGCTGATAAAAAAAGATTAAAATAAATAAAAAATGATAGGAGTTGAAAAAATATGAAATTATATGATCAAATAAAAACAACTGCTTTAATATTAGAAAAAGCAAGAAATAACTATATAAGAGCTATTGAAGAAGTAAGAGAAAGTAATAAATTTACTCAAGAATATAAAAGTCAATTAATTGATGAAGTTGTAGAGCAATACAAAAAAGATGTTAGTGAGGCAAATAAAAAAGTTAGTGATCTTGTAAAAGAATTTTATAATAAAACTACACCAAAAGAGAAAGAAAGTAATCTTTTAAACCTTTCTAATGTATTAGCTTTAATTAATAACCTACACACACAACTAACAGATGATGAGCTTTATTTAATTACTAAAGACTTTAATACAGAATATAACACAATGGAACTATTAAAAAGAGAACTTGAAACAAGAAATTTAATGCCTGAAAACTATGAAAAAACTTTTAAAAGCTTAAATTTAAAATCAGAGTTAAATGCAGCACTAGAACCATTAAAAGGATTTGAAGAAAATTATTTTAGTGAAAATCTGAATAACACTTGTATTAAATATTCACTTGATGAACTAAAAGATTATGTTGATAAAATTGATGAAATACAAAATGTGGAGGGGTAAAAATGTTAGATAGACATATAGATGGTATTTTTTTACAAATCACAAGATTTGAAAATGATTTTGATAAAATAAACCTTGATAATAAAGTAGAGGCACAAAAACAAATGGAACTATTAAAAAATGAATTGCTAGAATTAAAAAGAAATGTTAAAAAGTTAAAAAATTGGGAATTACTTTAAATAAAATATTGAAATAGAAAAGGAAGATATTTATAATATTTCTAATTCAAGTT
>ERZ791617.890-NODE-890-length-14557-cov-1.91139_pt1 | contig 14557 bp, 14 predicted proteins | sample MGYA00510272_ERZ791617 | MGnify/ENA primary metagenome ERZ791617 (study PRJEB30046, sample SAMN00715200) | human gut metagenome | study: EMG produced TPA metagenomics assembly of the A metagenome-wide association study of gut microbiota in type 2...
ATATGCTTTATTGGCTTCTGAAAACACCTCGGTTTCGTCAAAAGGACAAACTCCTCAAAAGTAAAAAAACATATACGAATAAGCCTATTCCTTACTTCCAATAATTCTTCTCCTTCAAACAATAAGTGCTTCTCTATAAACTCTATCCGAGAAAATTCAGCCATAAAATAATGATATCTATTCAAAGGAGTAATTAAATGACAAATACTACTACTGCGTTCAACATAATGATAAAACACCTTATCAACCCAAGCTACCTGCTTACATTGCAATATCCACATATGCATCGCAATTCTATCTTCATAAATATTATTTTCTGGAAATTTATACTCTGAAAAGACTGTTCTTTTAAAAAGCTTTGTACAAGACGAACAATTCAATTTATCCCACATCATATCTCTTAATACATCCAACGATGAGCGTATATATATCTGTCCGGAGTTTTTATCACATCCTTCAATTCGACCATCCAAATATTCAGTCTGAAAATTAGAATAGACAATATCAACATCATGACATTTTATCACATCAAATAACTCCTCATACATATTATAATCGATATAATCATCACTATCAACAAAACCAACATAGGGAGCTGAAGCAATATCTAGTCCTGCATTACGAGCTATTGATGCATTGGCAACCGGAAGATGAAGTACTTTCACACGAGAATCAAAAGACATATATTCATCACACAATGCGGCAGAGCCATCATTTGATTGATTTTCTACTAGAATTATTTCTATATCTTTCAAAGATTGATTACGTATCGAATCAATACACCTAGGCAAATACTCAACTGTGTTATGGACAGGGACAATTACACTTACTAAACAATCCATTCATTTATTATATAAATCGTTATATTCAGCAAATATACATAATTCCTCACTACCCCACACAACAAAAGTAACAAAAAGCCCTCTTCCCTATTAAAAATAGCTAAAGCACTTCCAACAATTTTATCATATAACAAACCTACAAATTCAATTCATTATTATTATATTTGCAAACACATTTAAATAAATGATTATGACCCAACCCACATTAAGTATCATAACTGTAAATTTCAACAATAACAAAGGATTAATAGCAACTCTGAATAGCATAAAGAATCAGTCATTCACATCTTATGAACATATCATTATTGATGCGTGTTCAACAGATGGAAGCAAAGAAACAATTATAAAATACAGTAAAGAAACTTCTCATTTGGCCTACTGGGTATCAGAAAAAGACAATGGAATATACGATGGAATGAATAAAGGAATAGAACATGCTTCTGGAGAATATCTATATTTTCTCAACTCTGGAGATTGTCTTATAAAAGATGTTTTAAGACATATTCCTTTTGATGGCACCCAATACATATATGGCAATATAAAAATTATACCAACAAACGAAGATCCATGGATATGGAAATACCCAGATAGATTCGACACATTCTTTCTTGCAAATTCAAAAGGTTGGATTTCACAACAAGCTTGTTTTATCCACCATTCATTATTCATAGAACAAAAATATGATACTAACTATAAAATTATATCAGACTGGATACATGCAATCCACTCTATAATCTTAAAAGGATGTAGCTATAAACACATTCCAACAACTATCGTTGAATACGATGGTGGAGGTGCAAGTTCTAATTATGAGAAAACATGGGAAGAACGCAACAAATGGATAGAACAAAACATCAATAAAACCTTTTTCAAATCATTTTTAGAACTAGAGGCTTTCAGGGAAACAGGGCTTGGTAACTTAGTTCCGTTATTAAATAAAACTCACAAGTTCAAAAAACGTATAAGGAAAATCATCTTATTTTTATACTACATAAATTCATTTTTTTCATTTCATAAACCAAAACAATAATGACTATGAAATCGCTTTTTATCATATATGACTATCAAATATTCGAAATGCAACGCTTTGGTGGTATTTCACGTTATTTCTGTGAGATAATTAAAAGAATTTCAGCAAAACATAAAATCACCGTGCGATATTCTATCAATTATTACCTCACAAGTTGGATGTTGGAAAAAAGCCTAATATTATTGCCAAGATTTATCTACAAACGATATCATTCCTTTTTTGAAAAAAAGAATCACGAAATAACAAAAAAACTACTAAAAACAGGTGGACCATACTTATTACACCCTACATACTATGATCCATATTTTTTAGATTATATTGGAGAAAACCCATACATTATTACTGTACACGATATGATCCACGAAAAATTTCCACAATATGTAACAGATGCAAATATCACAATAGGTCATAAAAAAAAGGTTATAACACGTGCCAATCGAATTATAGCTATTAGCGAAAACACCAAAAAGGATATCATTGAAATTTTCAATATTAATCCTCAAAAGATAGATGTTATTTACCACAGCACAAGCATGAAACACTTTTCGGGAAAACATAAATTACAAATACCCGAAAGATTTCTATTATTTGTTGGCGATCGTACCCCCTATAAAAACTTCAAACGCTTTATGGAAACATTCGCTCAAATACATGAACAAGATAAAACACTATTTGCAATTTACACAGGAAGTAAACTAAAAAAAGACGAACAAGATATGCTTATTGGCATGGGTATATTCGAATATACGATTCATATAAAAGCTTCTGATCAAGCTCTTAGTGAATTATACTCCAGAGCTTTACTATTCGTATATCCTTCTCTTTATGAAGGCTTTGGAATTCCTATTTTAGAAGCCTATGCATGTCACTGCCCCGTAGCACTCAGCAACACTAGTTGTTTTCCCGAAATAGCAGGTGATGCTGCTGTATATTTTGATCCATACTCTATTAGTTCCATGTCTGAAGCTATCACAAAAGTAATATATAATGAAGAAAAACGTTCTCAATTAATCCGTTTAGGTAACGAACGTTTAAAACGATATTCATGGGAAAAAGCAGCCCAGAAAACAGAAGAGGCTTACCAAAAAGCCATACAATCATGAAAACAATGTAAAATCTTACATATATGAATGGACCAATACTTAGTATAATTACTGTAAACTTTAACAATAATCTTGGTTTACTCAAGACATTAGAGAGTGTAAGTTCACAATCATTTTCATCATATGAACACATTATCATTGATGCAGGCTCCACTGATGGTAGTAGAGAAACTATCATACAATATGAAAAAGAAAACCCTCATCTAAGTTTTTGGTCTTCAGAATCCGACAAAGGAATATATGATGGTATGAATAAAGGAATTGATCATGCAAAAGGACAATATCTATATTTCCTCAACTCTGGTGATTGCCTAAGCCAAGACATTCTCGCAAAAATACCATTTGATGGTACAGAATACCTATACGGAGACACTATCTTATTTTATAAAAGAAAAACTAAAAAAAGAGTATACCCAGACACATTGGATCTCATATATCTATCAGATAATTCACTACACCATCAATCATGTTTTATACATCATACCTTATTTAAAGATAAAAGATATGACATTAATTACAAAATCATATCTGATTGGGCACATTGTTTCCAGTGCCTTATAATTGAAAACCGCACTTATCGCCACTTACCATATATTATATCTGAATGCGATGGAAGAGGTATAAGTTCCAATGGGAAAGAACTTAATCAAGAACGTACATTATGGTTTCAAAACACTTTTCCTGCAACACAAAGTAAAGTATTTATAGACTGCGCTGCACTAGACCGTTCAGGGTTTAGAGACATCATTCATATTTTAGCAAATACACACAAATTTAAAAAACGAATGAAAACTCTCATTCTATTTTTATATAAAATAAATAATCTATTCTCATATAAGCACAAACGTATTAAAAATTAAAGCTCTAAATAATTGCTATTCTGAGGATAGTAATGTATATTTGCATGTTTATTCTTCATAAAATATCTGGAATATGAAAAAAGGGATCACAATATCGTTAATCATCGCTACATACAACTGGCCAGAGGCTTTGCGGCTCTGTTTGGATAGCATTTTAAGACAAACGATATTGCCTTCTGAAATCATCATTGCGGATGATGGGTCTGATGAAAGAACAACAAAACTCATACATGAGTTTACACAAAATGCTTCCTTTCCTATATTCCACGAATGGCATGAAGACAGAGGATTTCGTAAAACAATAGTATTGAATAAAGCTATAAGCAAAGCATCTTCCTCTTATATCATTCAAATAGATGGAGATATCATAGCTAGTCCAAATTTTATAGAAGACCATGTATATATGGCTGAGGAAGGGTGTTTTATTAGAGGAACCCGAGCAAACCTTAATGTAAGAGCGACCACATCTTTACTAGATAAAGGGAAACTATCAATAATAAATAAACTCCAGTTAATAATGAAGCAACCTACAAATGCTTTACGACTTTATCCCATGATTGCGAAGTTTGTCACTCGTAAAGAATTGTCAGGAAAAAGAGTAAAAGGATGTAATATGTCTTTCTGGAAAAAAGACCTTATTGGTATTAACGGATATGACAACAATTTACAAGGATGGGGACATGAAGATGAAGAACTTAGTTGGAGACTAGTAAACTCAGGCATAGAAAAGAAAATTATTAAATTTTCAGCAATAGCCTATCACCTGTACCATAAGCAGCTCTCTCGCAAGGAAGAACCGCATCATAGAGAGTTTATGAAGACTATTAAAGAACAAAAAATAACCCGAACAAATAACGGAATTGAAGAAATCTAACAAACCAAACCTATGACAGTTTCATTGATTATCTCAACATACAACTCTCCCAAGGCACTAGACCTTTGCCTTATGAGTGTACTTCAACAATCAGTACTCCCTGACGAGGTACTGATCGCAGATGATGGTTCCAATGAAGAAACCAGGAAAATAGTGGAAGAATTCAAGAAACAATCTACTGTACCTGTTATACACGTATGGCATGAAGATAATGGCTTCCGCCTAACTGTTATCAGAAATAAGGCTATTGCAAAAGCCAGTATGGACTATATAATTCAAATTGATGGAGATATCATTTTGAATCATCATTTTATCAAAGACCACAAACGCTTTGCACGCAAAAACAGTTTTGTAAGTGGTAGCCGTCTCAATATACAATCTGAACTTTCTAAGAAATTAATAACAGAACGAAGCATACGTGTTTCAATCCGTAATAAAGGAGTACATAACCGGCTCAATGGAATACGTTGGCAACTATTGACATATCTCTTACAAAACTACCACCGGACAGATCTACTATATGTACGCGGCTGTAACATGGGTTTTTGGAGAAGTGATTTATTAATGGTCAATGGATATGATGAAAACATGATTGGCTGGGGACGAGAAGACAGCGAAATAGCCTGCAGACTAATTAATGCAGGTGTACGTAAACGTATCATCAAGAATGCCGGCATTGTGTTCCATTTATATCACCAAGATAATTCACGGGCACAATTTAATATTAATAACGAGATACTACAGAGAACTATTGATGAAAAGCGAATTTGGTGCTCCAAAGGAGTTAACCAGTATCTTACAGAGAAAAAATAGAAAAATAAATATGAGACAAAAAGATTTAAACTTTTTAGACAGAAACGAATTTAACTACAGCCCATCAAAAGAAGTAGTAGAAGCACTCAAAAACTTCGATATAAATAAACTTTGCTTTTATACCCGTATTTACGATGAAGGCAAAAAAAGCATTTTATCCGTTTTCTTATCTGAATTATACGATATAGACGAGACGCAAGTTTTATTAGGGTACGGCGGAGAGGATATTCTGAAACAGGCCGTACATTATTTCCTCACAGAAGAAGACGGAAATAAAACGATGTTGATTCCTAAATTCTCATGGTGGTATTATAAGTCTATCGCAGATGAAGTGAACGGTCGCACTTTACAATATCCTCTTTATGAAGACGGAAACACGTTCAAGTACGACTTCGCCGCCATGAAAGATATGATACAAAAAGAAAATCCGAAGATTTTACTGCTTGCATCGCCCAATAATCCTACCGGAAATGGTCTGACTCCGGAAGAACTGGATGAGTTGCTGGCTGAAGTTCCTGCCAAAACGAAGGTCTTGATTGACGAAGCATACGCCTCTTTCGTCTCAACAGACACAAGATATATCAAAGAGTTGGTGAACAAATATCCGAATTTGATCATCTCCCGCACTTTATCCAAGTTTTACGGCTTGCCGGGGTTACGCATGGGATTCGGTTTCATGAGTAAAGAACTGGAAAAATTTAGCAAATACAGCAACAAATATCTGGGATACAACCGGATATCTGAAGACATAGCTATCGCAGCACTCAAATCGGATGCACACTACCGTAACATCGCCAAACTGATGAATGAAGATCGTGCCCGCTATGAAAAAGAAATCGGTGTGCTGCCCGGATTTAAGGTATACGAATCGGTAGCCAACTTTATTTTAATCAAATATCCGATTACATTAAAAGAGGCACTGCAAAAAGCGTTTGCCGAACAGAGTTATAAAGTGAAATTTATGAATGAACCGGATATCAACACTCATCTGCGCATCACGCTGGGACGCCCTGAGCAGAACCGGATCGTCATAGATACAATCAAAGAAATCGCATCCAAATGAAAGCTGTAATACTAGCCGCAGGAATAGCCTCACGTCTACGCCCACTGACCGACACAACTCCCAAATGCTTGCTCAAGATAGGAGAACGTTGTTTGTTGGAAAGGGCTTTCGACGCTTTAATACAAAATGGTTTTAACGAATTTATCATTGTCACCGGATATCGCCAGCAACAAATAGTCGACTTTCTGCAAGCTCATTATCCGGCTCAAAGTATTACTTTCATCTACAATGATAAATATGAATCAACCAACAATATCTATTCTTTGTGGCTGACCCGCCCTTATACGGAAGGGGAAGAGGTATTACTTCTGGATAGTGACATCGTATTTGATCCCCAAATCGTAGAGAAGTTGCTCCGGTCGGACAAAGCCGATGTACTGGCACTCAACCGCCACGAACTTGGTGCCGAAGAAATTAAGGTTATTGTGGACAATGAACAAAAGGTAATGGAAATCAGCAAGGTTTGCTCTATACCTGATGCAATCGGTGAATCAATAGGTATTGAAAAGATGTCGGCAGCATACACACAAGCGTTATTCCGCGAACTGGAGATGATGATCTTATCAGAAGGATTGGACAATATTTTCTATGAACGGGCGTTTGAAAGACTGATTCCACAAGGATATAGTTTCTACGTAATGGACACCACCGAATTCTTTTCGGCAGAGCTGGACACGGTAGAAGATTTCCAACAAGCACAGAAGCTGATTCCGGCTAGTCTTTACTAATATAAAATTTGAATAGAAATGGCCACTTACGATATTCGCCCCTTACAGCTTCGCATCTTAAAGAATTTACTAGCAATAGATAAAGTCTGTAAAGAACATAACCTGCGATATTATATCATGGCAGGTACGATGTTGGGAGCTGTACGCCACAAAGGATTTATCCCCTGGGATGATGATCTGGATATTGGTATGCCACGGGCAGACTATGATCTATTAATGACTAATGCCAAGGAATGGTTGCCGGAGCCATACGAAGCCGTATGCGCTGAGAATGACAAAGAATACCCGCTTCCGTTTGCCAAGATACAGGATGCCGACACAACATTAATGAACGTATGCATCTTAAATATCTGGGAGGCGTATATATTGATGTATTCCCATTGGACGGTGTGCCGACAGGCCGTATGGCACAAAGAATGCATTTTGCCAAATATGAATTTTACAAACGGGTTCTTTACCTGATTCACCGCGACCCGTATAAGCATGGAAAGGGGCCAAGTTCATGGATACCATTACTATGCAGGAAGCTTTTCACACTCACCGAAGTACAGAAAAGCATCAGAGAGGTTATGAGAGTGATCTTATTTGTGACTATGACGACGGCATGAAAGGAATCATGCCAAAAAAGATTTTGGGAGTTCCTACCCCTGTCTTGTTCGAGAACGAAGAAGTATGGGGCATACAGGAATATGACACATATCTGTCTCAGAAATATGGGGATTATATGACGATTCCCAAACAGAGTGGACAAAGACAACATAATTTTCATTATTTGGACTTGAATAAACCTTATCGGGATTTTGAAGTCTAATTATAAACCATATAAGCAGTAGGTAACAACAGAGATGAGAATAGGTTTTGACGGAAAACGTGCAGTGCAGAATTTCACCGGGTTAGGTAATTATAGCCGCTATGTAGCGGATATTCTTTGCCACTTCTATCCGGAGAATGACTATGTCCTGTATGCACCTAAAAAACGGGAAAACAAAAGGATGAATCTATTAACCGGCCAATACCGGCAGCTCACTCTCGCCTATCCTGCTACTTCTTTTTGGAAAAAACTAAGTTCATTATGGCGCGTATGGGGAATCACCTCTCAATTGGAGAAAGAAGGTATTGAGTTATTCCACGGACTCAGTAACGAGCTTCCTCTCAACATCCATAAAAGTCGCATTAAAAGTATTGTAACTATCCACGACCTGATATTTTTGAGGTATCCGCAATATTACCAATCTATTGACAGGAAAATATATACATACAAATTCCGTAAAGCGTGCGAAAATGCTGATAAGATAATTGCTATCAGTGAATGTACCAAACGGGATATTACCCGATACTTCAACATCCCTGATGATAAAATAGAAGTCGTTTATCAAGGATGCGACGTCTCATTTACTCATCCGGTGACGGAAGAAAAAAAGGAGGAGGTACGGAAAAAATACCAGTTGCCGGACCACTATATACTTAATGTAGGCAGCATTGAAGAACGAAAAAATATTCTTGCAGCAGTACAGGCATTGCCTATGCTGCCGCAACATATTCATATCGTTATCGTAGGACGCCGTACAGGCTACACAAAAAAGGTTGAACAGTTTATCAAAGATAACGGTTTAGGCGAAAGAGTGCATATTATCAGTAATGTCCCTTTCAACGATTTGCCCGCTTTTTATCAATCAGCAGAGATTTTTGTATATCCTTCCCGTTTTGAAGGTTTCGGTATCCCCATCATAGAGGCACTATATTCGGGTATTCCTGTGGTAGCCGCCACAGGCTCATGTCTGGAAGAAGCGGGAGGGCCCGACTCTATCTACGTAAACCCGGATGATATCACCGGACTGGCTGATGCATTTAAACAAATATATTCAAATTCCGATAAAAGGAAGAACATGGTGGAGAAAGGACGGGAATTCGCGAAACGGTTCTCTGAGAAACAACAATCGGAAGAAATTATTAACATCTACAAGAAACTAATACGATGAACATACTTAAACACTCAATAAAGAAATTTATATATGGTACGCTTCCATATTATTTTATGAAAGGGTATAAGCCGGATTCTCCTTATCTGAAGTATTATAAATACATCAGAAAACATGGATATTCAAGACACTTATACGAATTCAAAGATGAGTATTTGAGTATGCCTGTCGATGTACGGAAAGACGAAAATAGGAATTTGTATTATGTACTAAAGGAGGATGGTAAACGCCTGTACTTCCAAAGAACAACACCTCCCCATAAAATCCAGAAGTATTACAGGGCGTTGATGATAGAGCAAGACCAACGCTCCGCACACCATTATTTCAATAATAATAAGGACGTAACGGGAAAGGTTTTTGTTGACGTGGGATGTGCCGAAGGATATTCTTCGCTGGAGATTATCGAAGAAGCCAAACATGTTTATTTATTTGAGCAGAACGAATCGTGGCTGGAAGCTATCAGGGCCACTTTTGAGCCATGGAAAGACAAGGTAACCATTGTTCAGAAGTATGTGAGCAACCGTAATTCTCCCAAAGAACAGAAACTGGACGATTTCTTCAGAGACAAACCGGACGAGCATCTATTTATAAAAATGGATATAGAAGGGGCTGAGCGCCGTGCGCTGGCCGGATGTGAACAGCTTTTCCGGGATTGCAAGAAAATAGATTTCGCCATCTGTACTTATCACCTACATGATGACGAGGAGGTTATTTCTGCGTTTCTTGATAAACACAACTGCACATACAGAAATCAAAAAGGATTTTTCAGACACAAGATCAGGAGTGTTGTTCTTCGAGGCAACAAGAAAGTAAATTAACTACCGATAGTCAGAAGATAGCAAATCGCAATAATCATACTTACACAAGTAGGTATCATAAATATGTTTTTCCTTCGCTAATAAATAATGCGAGAAGTGAGGCTCCCAGGAAAGGAACTTACGCGTAGAGCGACATAAGCGGAACAATAAAATATGCGAAACGATATGTTTTGACTTCTCTTTTCGGGCTGCACGACGGTAAATGTAGTGGGTAAAGAACTGATCACTGTAATAAAGAGCGAGCTTGACAGTAGCCGCCACATCCCAACCCCGCAAAGAAGCATATTCGGTCATTATATATGCCAGCACTTCCCGGGATATGCACAGACGGCACATATTACGGCAAACTTTATCACAATCTATTTCCGGTAATAACTGCATACGGTTCACATCAACCAAAGAGAAGCTATATTCATTTGCTCCATTCTGATGAATCAGAATATTGCCGGGAGAATAGTCCAAATGTAAAATACCCGCCTGATGTAATGCAAAAGTGTAACGCGCGAACGCCAGTAACTTGTCTTCATTTCCCTCAACCTTACCGTCCATCAAATAACGAACGGTTTCACCATTGTCATAGCAACAAACATAGTAGCTGTTTGTAAGAAGACCTTTCTGAAATTGTTCGATCATGGCAATCGGTTCCGGAGTATTGAAACCATGCTTCTGAAGTTCCATGGAATAGATATAGGAGCGGGCAGCTTTGGATTGGCGGAAATATGAATAGACAACACGATTAATGATGTGAGGCTTTTTAAAGCTTTTCACAACAACATCAACGTTATCCAGACTAATCCGTTTTAGAATATTACGCCCATCATACACCACCTTTCCTTCATCCGCAAAGAACTTGGGAATCTCCTCTATCTGTTTTTGCAAATGTGTGTACTTGGGATTTACAATCACTCTCATTACACTCTTCTATAAATCCTACTTACAAAGATTGTGCAAAGATAAAGAAATTAGGGCATATTCCGACTATATTTTTTTCTTTTATCGCAAAACTAAGATAAAAGGGGACAATTTAGCCCTTTATTTCGACTCCCAAGTCTGCGCAGGCTTGCTTTATTGCCTTAAAGCAATAATATCCATGCGAAAGTTTATCGGCTATTTGCAATACATTTTTCTTCATTTCCATGTATTGTCCTGCACTTATTTTAGGTAAAATATCTTCAAGTTCCGTCAAAGAAGAGATACATATACCCACATTGTTCTTCTTCACAAAAGGCGCCAGCCCGGCTTTCTCCCAAACGATAATCGGAAGACCGCAACGTATGTAGAGAGACATTTTATGAGGAGCGTTATATTGAAGATATTCTCCCAAAGCACCACTTCCTCCCTCTAAAGAAGATCCATACCAGGCAAGTCCATATTCGCCTTCTGCCGTCGCTATCAGCTCGTCCGAAGAGACAAAGCCTTTATAATCAACTTTTCCTTCCAGTTTTTCGGTTTCAAGACCACTTCCATAGAGCACTATATCATAAGAACGGGGAGAATTTGCCTGTTTATATAAGAAATCATTATGATAAGAAGACAAAGCACCGACAAACAGGATGCGGTTCGGTGATTTCGGCACATCATTGCCGGCAACAGGTTGGCTATCGGATAAATAATCAAATATCTCCAATATCTGCAGCTTGGCCTTAATTCCATGTTCAAGCAGCCAGTCCCTCATACGTTCACTATGTACTATCACACAGTCCGAGTGATCCAAGCGCGCTATTTCTTGGGGGATAGTCAGCTTCTTACGACGAAAACTACCCAAATCATGAATCAACGTCACCACCTTGCAGCCACGTAGATGAGCCATATTGCAGACAAATGCATAATATTTCTTCAAAGGATATTGCAGTACCAGCACATCGCCTTTACGCAAACAGAGAATACTCTTCAGCACACTGAATAAGGTACGACAAAAAGCTACAACGACATTTCTATACCGGGTTTGTTTCAGCCCGACATTCCGGAAGCTATGCGACTCCATTATCTGTTCAATGTCTGTTTTTGCTTTATTTCCGGCATTATCGACACCTCGGTAATTTCTTGATAGATAACAAATCATAGGAATGATATTTTATAGTTCATTTTGCGCCAAAACCAATGCGGCAGCCACTGTATCGTCCATATCAAAATAAGCGTATTGAGCTAAACGTCCGCCAAACAAGACTCCGGGAGTATGTATAGCCAACTCCTTGTATTTCTCGTACAACCGCATATTTCTCTCGTCATTCACCGGATAATAAGGTTCGTCCCCGGGAGTGAATGCAGAAGGATATTCGCGGGTGATCACCGTATGCGGCTGCTTACCAAATTCGAAATGTTTATGTTCGATAACACGGGTATAAGGAATCTCTCTTTCACAATAATTAATGACCGCATTCCCCTGATAATTTTCCATTTCCAGACGTTCGTGTTCAAAACAAAGACTACGGTATTCCAAATGCCCGAAACGAAAATCGTAATACTCGTCAATACATCCGGTAAACAATACTTTATCCACCAGCGAATCCAGTTCTTCACGAGCAGAAAAATAATTCGTCCCCAAACGCACATCAGCTCCTTCAAACAAACTTTCAATCAGCTTATTGTATCCGCCTTTAGGAATGCCTTGATACTCGTCATTAAAATAATTATTATCATAAACGAAACGGAAAGGAAGTCGTTTTATAATAAAGGCCGGAAGCTCCGTTGCAGGACGCCCCCACTGTTTTTCCGTATATCCCTTGATTAGTTTCTGATAAATATCTTTTCCACAAAGCGTCAAAGCCTGTTCTTCCAGATTGGCAGGAGCCTGGATATGTGCATATTCGCTACGTTGTTCTTCAATCTTATCCTTAGCCTCTTTAGGAGTGTTAACTCCCCATAACTTATTAAAAGTATTCATGTTAAAAGGCAGATTATATAATATGCCTTCATAATTAGCTAATGGAGAATTAGTGTAGCGATTAAATGTTACGAAACGGTTCACATAATCCCAGACTTCTTTATTGTCTGTATGAAAGATGTGCGCTCCGTAAAGATGTACATGAATGCCATCTATATTCTCACAATAGATATTTCCGCCGATATGACTACGTTTATCTATAACAAGACAGCGCTTGCCCGCATCAATGGCTTGACGAACAAACACAGCCGCAAACAGCCCTGCTCCAACTACCAGATAGTCATATTCTTTCATATACATTCAAAAGCTATTTATGATTAATCAATGATTCCCTCAATCTTTGCAATCACCTGTTCGGGAGTTATATCCCTCAAGCAAGCATAGTCGCCCCGCCAGCAAGGCTTCTGTCCATAAACCGAACAAGGACGACAGGATAAATCAAGTTGTACTGTATTGACCGGTAATTGTTTCCACCCCATAAACCCGGCATAAGGATGAGTGGCTCCCCAAACGGAAACCACAGGTATATTCACCAGAGATGCCAAATGCATATTAGCAGAGTCCATAGACAACATCACATCCAGATGACTCATCAGATTCAGTTCCGTACGCATATTCAATTTACCGATCATGGAAACCACCGAAGGATATTTGGCAATCCAGGAGTCAAAGACTTCCTGTTCGCTTTTCCCACCGCCAAACAGAAAAACTTTCACCGCAGGATTAGCAGCAAAATGAGCAACAACCTGTTCCTGCAATTCTAACGGATAAATCTTGCCCTTATGCTTGGCAAAAGGAGCAATACCGATCCATTTTTGTTTTCCTTTCGGTCCTGTCATCGGTTCAATCTCTGCGAAATCACCCTTTCCTTCTCCATAAATAGAAGAAAAGTTCAATAAAACCGGCAGTCCCAACTTTTCTAACACATCAGCATAACGACGGAAAGAACTTTTCTGGTTCTCCAGCACTTTATGACGGCGGCGAACCAGTTTCTTTTTTCCGGCTCTCCCTTTACAAATGAAAGCAACCGGTATATTGGCAAGGCGAAACCGCAGACACAGATATTTCGAACGAAGTACGTGATGAAAGTCCGCCACGTAATCGAAATGCATTCTTTTCAGTTCCGAATAAAGGCTGTTCAATCCCCATAGCCCTTTATGCTTACCTGTCAGATCAGCTCCGACAAAATTCACATTTTCAGGCAAACTTTGAAAAAGAGGTTGCCATACGGCACGACTTAATACAGTGATTTCGTGCTGTGGATATTGCACAGCAAGCGAATGTATCACAGGTATTGTCATGGCTACATCGCCAAGGGCTGAAAAACGGATAATGAGAATACGCGCCATTCGTTATTTTTTTGCATAAAGCACCGGATTCAACGCCGGGTCGTTATACATCTTCATCTGTTTATATACTTTCATATATTTTCTTCCGGCTTCAATGTCTGCCAACAACTGTTCGATAGCAGAAGAAAGGTCTTTCTGCTGTTCCAACAGAATATTCAGCTTGGTCCGGCATTGCTCACGATGTTCTTCGGTAGTATCCGTACGTTCCACCTCC
>ERZ791617.892-NODE-892-length-14470-cov-60.0534_pt1 | contig 14470 bp, 16 predicted proteins | sample MGYA00510272_ERZ791617 | MGnify/ENA primary metagenome ERZ791617 (study PRJEB30046, sample SAMN00715200) | human gut metagenome | study: EMG produced TPA metagenomics assembly of the A metagenome-wide association study of gut microbiota in type 2...
ATATCGGAGATTACCAACTTTTTTAGGCACTATTTCTTATCCCGAACTGAGGTAAAATCTGAAAAAAACAATGAAGTATGTGTTGGAAAACAATATCCTCAACTATTGGATTCACAAAGTAAAGGATGAAGAGAATGGTGGCTTCTATGGACAGGTAGATGGCAACGACCGGGTACATCCTGAAGCCGAGAAAGGTGCTGTAATGAATGCCCGTATCCTGTGGGCTTTTTCTGCTGCCTACCGAGTATTGAAGAAACCTGAGTATCTGGAGGCAGCAACCCGTGCCAAGGAGTATGTTCGTGATCATTTCCTGGACAAGGAATATGGCGGCATCTACTGGAGCGTGGATTACAAGGGCAATCCGCTTGATACCAAGAAGCAGACCTATGCCATTGGCTTTGCCATCTACGGATTCTCTGAGTATGCGCGTGCTACAGGTGATAAGGAAGCACAGGATATTGCTATCTCGCTTTATCACGACATCGAAAAACATGCCTTCGATGCCAAGAACAATGGATATCTTGAGGCGCTGACCCGTGAATGGCAGCCTATCGCAGACATGCGACTCTCTGATAAGGATGAGAATGGTTCCCGTACCATGAATACCCATCTGCATATCATAGAGCCTTATACCAATCTCTATCGTGTATGGAAGACCGAAGAGCAGGAAAAGAGCATCCGCAATCTCCTGGATATCTTTACCGAAAAGTTGCTCAATCAGGAGACCTATCATCTCGACCTCTTCTTCGATGATGAGTGGAAAGGTAAGAGAAACATTGAGAGTTACGGTCATGATATCGAGGCGTCCTGGCTGCTCCACGAAACAGCGCTTGTCTTGGGCGATAAGGAAGTGCTCCATAAGATAGAGCGCATCATCCGCCGCATTGCCGATGCTGCTGATGAGGGCTTGCGCCCTGATGGCAGTATGGTATATGAGCATTGGAAGGATGATGATCGCTTCGATCTCCAGCGCCAGTGGTGGGTTCAGTGCGAGAATATCATCGGCCATATCGATCTCTATCAGTATTTCCGTACGGATGAAAATCTGGAAGTAGCCATCCGTTGCTGGAACTATGTGGCAAAGCATCTACTGGATCAGCAGAACGGAGAGTGGCACTGGGCTATTCTCGAAGATGGTACGGTGAATAAGGAAGATGATAAGGCGGGCTTCTGGAAGTGCCCTTATCACAACTCTAGAATGTGTCTCGAACTGATAGAGCGTGAATATTAGAATACTGAACTTGCTAAACTTGAATTAGAATATTCATAGGTGTAGTTGATTGTTAGGTTGAGTCTTGCAGCTTTCGCGGATTATGCGGTTTTTCTTCTTTCCGAAGAATAATTTGCGTAATTTGTGAAAACTGTGAGACTTTTTTTGTTTATTCCGAATAATTATTGTATATTTGCAGTCTGTAGAATTGTGACTTGCCTGGGGCCAGCCTCATTCTATATTCAAGATTCAATACTCAATATAAGAAAAAATGTACATAGCAGTAGCAGGAAATATCGGTAGTGGAAAGACCACGCTTACCAAGATGCTCTCCAAACATTACGGCTGGAAGCAGTACTTGGAGCCAGTGGCAGAGAATCCTTACATCGATGACTATTACAAGGACATCCCCCGATGGGCTCTCAATATGGAGGTCTTCTATCTGAAGCAGCGATTCAAGAATCTGCTTGAGATTCAGCATTGTAAGGAGACTGTCATTCAAGATCGTACCATCTTTGAGGGAGTGTATGTCTTTGCAGTCAATAATAGAAAGATGGGCAATATGGACCAGCGCGACTTCGATACCTATATGGAACTCTTCGAGTCGATGATGGAAGTGGTTGAGATGCCGGAACTGATGATTTATCTCCGTTCTTCTGTACCTCATCTTGTGAAGAATATTCAGAAACGAGGCCGTGACTACGAGCAGAAGATGCCTATCGATTATCTCGAGGGAATCAATCTTCTCTATGATGATTTCATCATGAACAAGTATAAGGGTAGGGTGCTGGTAGTAGAGGTGGATAACCTCGACTTCGAGCATAATCCCAAGCAGTTTGGAGATATCATCGACAAGATTGATGCCAAGCTCTTCGGCTTCTTCTCTTAAAAGTAAAAACGTAAAAAAGTAATAAAATGCATATAGCAATAGCTGGAAATATAGGAAGCGGCAAGACTACCTTGACCAAGATGCTTGCCAAGAGATATGGCTGGAAGGCAAACTTCGAGCCGGTAGATAACAATCCATACCTTGCCGATTATTACAAGGATATGGAGCGATGGTCGTTTAATCTTCAGATTTACTTTCTGAACAAGCGATTCCACGATGTGGTAGAGATATCCCGTTCGGAGCAGACCATCGTGCAGGATAGAACCATCTTCGAAGATGCGCGCATCTTTGCCCCAAATCTCCACGATATCGGCATGATGAGCGACAGGGATTTCAAAAACTATACCGATCTCTTTGATTTGATGATCAGTCTGGTAAAGCTTCCAGACCTGATGATTTACATCAAGAGCAGTATCCCGACTCTAGTGAAGCACATTGAGAAGCGAGGCAGAGATTTCGAGAAGAGCATCCGCATCGACTATCTCCAGGGCTTGAACAATCGTTACGAGGAGTGGATCAAGGATTACAAGGGCCGACTTATCATCATCGATGGCGATACCTTGGAGTTTGCTGATAATCCTGAGGATTTCCGCAAGGTTACCGATCTCATCGATGCCGAATTGTTTGGCTTATTCAAATAATAGTTTGACCTGTTTTCAATAATAGTTTGACCTATTCAAATAACAGTTAGGCTTATTCAATAACAGAAACATCGTATATTCGCCAGTGCCTGATGCCTGTCCGCCACTGGCGAATTTGTATCCATTACGGTCGGATACATGACCTATACAACCTTTTTTAGCATCTAATAACCCTTTTTTTGCCCGATATTTAACATTTAACATTAAAAATTATATTCTTTCAGAAATATTTGCTACCTTTGCAGCCGCTTAGAAGCAATTAGACAAAAATAACGTTATAACAATTTTTATGAACTTTACACTATTTATCACCGTTTTGCTGACGGCTGTAACCTTGGTGGTGGCTGCTTATGTCATCGCAAAGTTGATCGGTCCTCGTTCATACAATCCGGTAAAGGGTGAACCTTTTGAGTGCGGTATTCCGACACGTGGCAGCTCTTGGTTGCCATCACACATCGGCTACTATCTCTTCGCCATCCTTTTCCTGATGTTTGATATCGAGACAGTAATGCTTTACCCATGGGCAGTTGTAGTTAAGCAGTTTGGACCAATGGCTCTCGTGAGCATCGGGTTCTTCCTGTTGGTATTGGTATTTGGCCTTGCATACGCTTGGCGGAAAGGAGCATTAGAATGGAAGTAAACAAAAGAGCCTCTATCAAGAGTATTCCTTACGACGAGTTTAAGGACAATGATACCCTCGAAAAGATTGCGCAGGAGCTCAATGAGGGTGGTGCTAACGTGGTAGTCGGTTCGCTCGATGCTGCCATCAACTGGGGACGTAGTAACTCACTCTGGTCTTTGACCTTCGGTACTTCTTGCTGTGGTATCGAGTTCATGGCTGTAGGTTGTGCGCGTTACGACTTCTCCCGTTTCGGTTTCGAGGTAACCCGTAACTCTCCACGCCAGGCAGACTTGATCATGTGTGCCGGTACTATCACCAATAAGATGGCACCAGTGTTCAAGCGTTTGTATGATGAAATGGCTGAGCCTAAGTATGTGGTAGCTGTAGGTGGATGCGCCATCTCTGGTGGTCCGTTCAAGAAGAGCTACAATGTGGTTCGTGGTATCAGCGAGTTGGTTCCTGTGGATGTTTACATCCCTGGCTGTCCTCCACGCCCTGAGGCTATCCTTTATGGTATGATGCAGTTGCAGCGTAAGGTAAAGGTTGAGAAATTCTTCGGTGGTGTTAACCACAAGATGACTCAGGATGAGAAGGAACTCTCTATGAGCAAGGGCGGTCTCCGCGGCTTGAGCAACGAGAACCTCTCTGACAGCGAGAAGCTCGGACACAAGGAGCCTATCATCGTAACTGAAGTACCTGAGGATTTCGACCCTCAGAAAGGTCTAACTGATTAATATAATAAGGTATAAGAACATGAAACTGAATAATATTGAATTGAGTTTTGATAATTTCGCCTCAGAAATGGCGAAGTTGAAGAACGAGAAGCATTTCGACTACCTTGTTACCATCATCGGTGAAGACTTCGGTGAGGAAGGTCTCGGATGTATCTATATTCTCGAGAATACTCAGACCAACGAGCGCTGCTCTGTAAAGACCATCGCCAAGAAGGTGGATGGCAGTGATGTGATTCCTACAGTTATTAACCTCTGGAAGGTGGCTGACCTCCTGGAGCGTGAAGTCTTCGATTTCGTAGGCATTAAGTTCCTGGGGCACCCAGACATGCGCCGCCTCTTCCTCCGTACCGATTTCCAGGGCTATCCATTGCGCAAGGATTTCGATATGAGCCCAGATGCCAACAAGTTCCCTTGCACTGATGAGCCAGAGGATGACTTCACCATGGAGTATTCCCTGAGCGAAGATGGACATCTCGTTGCTACAGAGAAGCGTCGCTTCGACGAGGATGACTACGTAGTCAACATCGGTCCTAACCACCCATCTACCCACGGTGTGCTCCGTCTGCAGACCGTTATCGATGGCGAGACCGTGAAACGCATCTATCCACACCTCGGTTATATCCACCGTGGTATCGAGAAGATGTGGGAGAACATGACCTATCCTCAGACTTTGGCATTGACCGACCGTCTGAACTATCTCTCAGCGATGATGCACCGCCACGCTTTGGTCGGCGTTATCGAGGAGGCGATGGGTATCGAACTCTCAGACCGTATCCGCTACATCCGTACCATCATGGATGAGTTGCAGCGTATCGACTCACACTTGTTGTACCTCGGCTGTACCGCACAGGACTTGGGTGCCTTGACTGCATTCCTTTACTGTATGCGTGACCGTGAGCACGTATTGAACGTGATGGAGGAAACCACTGGTGGCCGTCTGATCCAGAACTACTACCGTATCGGTGGTCTGCAGGCAGATATCGACCCTAACTTCGTTCAGAACGTGAAGACCCTCTGCAAGTATCTTCGTCCGATGATTCAGGAGTACCTCGACGTATTCGGCGACAACGTGATTACTCACAACCGTCTCGAAGGCGTAGGTCCAATGAACTATGAGGATTGTATCAACTATGCCGTAACCGGTCCTGCCGGAAGAGCATCAGGTTGGAAGAACGATACCCGCAAGCGTCATCCATACGATATGTATGACAAGGTAGAGTGGAAGGAAATCACCCTTAACGGTTGCGATTCAATGGATCGTTACTATGTACACATCCAGGAGTTGTATCAGAGCTTGGACATCATCGAGCAGTTGATCGACAACATTCCAGAGGGTGAGTACTACATCAAGCAGAAGCCAATCATCAAGGTTCCAGAGGGACAGTGGTACTTCTCTGTAGAGGGTGCCAGCGGCGAGTTTGGTGTATATCTCGACTCAAAGGGTGACAAGAGTCCATACCGTATGAAGATGCGTCCGATGGGTCTCTCACTCACAGGAGCCTTGGACCCAATGCTTCGTGGACAGAAGATCGCCGACCTCATCACTACAGGTGCAGCAATCGATTTCGTAATCCCTGATATTGATAGATAATTATGTTTGATTTTAGTATAGTAACAACATTCATCGACAATCTGCTTCGCCAGACCTTGGGTTTGTGCGACTTCCTGTCGATTCTGATAGAGTGCGTGCTCGTGGGTATCTGCATTTTGACAGCATACGCCCTCATCGCTATCGTACTTATCTTCATGGAGCGTAAGGTGTGTGCCTACTTCCAGTGCCGTCTCGGCCCTATGCGTGTAGGTCCTTGGGGTATCTTCCAGGTATTCGCCGATGTGCTCAAGATGTTGATCAAGGAGATCTTCGTCGTTGATAGAGCCGACAAGCTGCTCTACTACATGGCACCATTCCTCGTGATCATTGCCTCTGTAGGTACTTTCTCATTCCTTCCATGGAACAAGGGAGCACATATCCTTGACTTCAACGTAGGTGTATTCCTCATCACAGCCGTAAGTTCTATCGGCGTGCTGGGTGTGTTCCTCGCTGGTTGGGCATCTAACAACAAGTACTCTGTGGTATCTGCCATGCGTGGTGCCGTACAGATGATTTCTTACGAGATGTCTCTCTGTCTCTGCCTGATTTCTGCAGTAGTTCTCACCGGAACCATGCAGGTAAGCGGTATCGTTGAGGCACAGACTGGTGCCTGGAACTGGTTGATTATCAAGGGTCATGTACCAGCTATCCTGGCTTTCCTCGTATTCCTCGTAGCAGGTAATGCTGAGGCTAACCGTGGTCCTTTCGACTTGGCTGAGGCTGAGAGTGAGTTGACCGCAGGTTACCACACTGAGTATTCTGGTATGGGCTTCGGTTTCTACTACCTGGCTGAGTACCTTAACCTCTTCGTGATTTCTGGTATCGCTTCTACCGTATTCCTCGGTGGTTGGGCGCCATTGAACATCGGTATTGAGGGCTTCGACAATCTGATGAACCTCATCCCAGGTTTCATCTGGTTCTTCGGTAAGACCTTTGCTGTGGTTTGGCTCCTGATGTGGGTACGTTGGACATTCCCACGTCTCCGTATCGACCAGATTCTGAAGTTGGAGTGGAAGTATCTGATGCCATTGTCACTCATCATTTTGATCATGATGACTGTGTGCGTAGCATTCGGATTCCACGGATAATCTTTAATACACATTATTATAATAATAAGAAAGTATGTCTAACAATTCATATTTCGGCGGTATTGCAGCGGGTTTGAAAACCCTCGCTATCGGTATGAAGACTACTATGAAGGAGTACTTCACACCAAAGAGCACAGAGCAGTATCCTGAGAACCGCAAGACTACACTCCACGTATCTCCACGTTTCCGTGGACGCTTGGTCTTTGTTCGTGATGAGAACGAGGCTTACAAGTGTGTGGGTTGTACATTGTGTGAGAAGTCATGCCCTAACGATACCATCAAGATTGTAACCGAGATGGTGGAGGACCCAGAGACAGGCAAGAAGAAGCGCAAGCTGGTAGATTACCAGTACGACTTGGGCGACTGCATGTTCTGCGAGCTCTGTGTCAACGCATGTAACTTCGGTGCAATCAAGTTTGTCAACGATTTCGAGAATGCAGTCTTCGACCGCAACAAGTTGGTGATGCACCTTGATAAGGAGGTTTATAAGGGCGGAAGCCTTCCTAACCTCATTGAGGGTGGTGCCCCATTGGAAATCGGTAAGTTTAACACCAAGACTAAGTAAGGAGGACTTTAGACAATGATAACAGCAAATTTATTTATGTTCGTCATCTTGGCAGTAGTCATCCTTGGCTCAGCCATCATGTGCGTAGCTACCAAGCGCATCATGCGTGCGGCAACCTTCCTGTTGTTCGTACTCTTCGGTATTGCAGGTATGTTCTTCCTGCTCGATTATACCTATCTGGGTGCTGCTCAGATTTCCGTATATGCAGGCGGTATTACCATCCTCTACGTCTTCGCCATCCAGTTGGTATCTAAGCGTACCCTCCAGGGACTTCTGGAGCACATGAAGGGTAGCAAGGTTGTAGGTCGCGCACTCGTCTGCCTCGTTGGTTTCGTAACCTTGGCAGTCATCGTGTTGAAGAATCACTTTATTGATATGGCTGCAACCGTAGCCGACACCGAGGTGCCAATGGACCAGGTTGGTTCTGCACTGGTAGGTGCTGACAAGTATGGCTATGTATTGCCATTCGAGTTTATCTCTGTATTCCTGTTGGCATGTATCATCGGTGGTATCTTAATCGCAAGAAAGGAGGATAAGAAATGATTCCAGTACAATATTTCTTCGTGCTCTCAGCACTCTTGTTCTTCATCGGAGTCTATGGCTTTTGTACACGCCGTAACCTCGTTGCCATGCTCATCTCCATCGAGCTTGTATTGAATGCAGCCGACCTGAACTTCGCTGTGTTCAACCGCATCCTCTTCCCAGGACAGTTGGAAGGTTTCTTCTTCACATTGTTCTCTATCGGAGTAGCAGCAGCCGAGACAGCCGTAGCGCTCGCTATTATTATCAACGTTTACCGCAACTATCACAGTGACCAGGTGAACAGTATTGAAAACATGAAATTCTAAAAGACAATGGAATACAATTATGCATTTTTGATACTTCTTCTGCCATTCCTGAGCTTCCTGGTTCTGGGACTTGTGGGTATGAAGATGAAAAGACCGGTAGCAGCACTCATCGGTACCGTATTGATGGGCTGTGTATTCGCGATGTCTGTCTATACAGCATACGAGTACTTCTTTGCAGTGGGTCGCGATGCCTCTACAGGTATGTACCCAACTGTTACCGTATTTAATTTCACATGGTTGAAGTTTACTGAGTTGCTCACCTTCAACATCGGTTTCCGTCTGAGCCCAATCTCCGTATTGATGCTCATCGTGATTACCACCGTCAGCTTCATGGTTCACATCTACAGTTTCGGCTATATGGCAGAGCGTGATGAGAACTACAAGGTTGAGGAATATGAGAAGGGTATGCAGCGTTTCTACGCTTACCTGAGTCTCTTCACCATGTCTATGTTGGGCTTGGTAGTAGCTACCAACATCTTCCAGATGTACCTGTTCTGGGAGTTGGTGGGTGTTTGCTCATACCTGCTCATCGGTTTCTACTATCCAAAGCATGCTGCAGTTCATGCCAGCAAGAAGGCGTTCATCGTAACCCGTTTCGCTGACCTCTTCTTCCTCATCGGTATCCTGTTCTACAGCTTCTATGTAGGAACCTTCAACTATGACTTGAATGCTCAGCCAGAGCTCAACTCTGCTTTGGCAGGTGCAGCTTGGGTAATGCCAACAGCGTTGTTCCTCATGTTCATCGGTGGTGCCGGTAAGAGTGCGATGTTCCCATTGCACATCTGGTTGCCAGATGCGATGGAGGGTCCAACACCTGTTTCTGCGTTGATCCATGCCGCTACCATGGTTGTAGCCGGTGTATATCAGGTAGCCAGCCTCTTCCCAATCTGGGTACAGTATGCTCCCGAGGCTTTGCACTATGTAGCTTACATTGCAGCCTTCACCGCATTCTATGCAGCAGCCGTAGCTTGCTGCCAGCGTGATATCAAGCGTGGTCTGGCTTTCTCTACTATCTCTCAGATTGCCTACATGCTCGTAGCTCTCGGCGTTTGCTTCGCAGTAGATAACCATCACGGTGGTTTGGGTTACATGGCTGGTATCTTCCACCTGTTTACCCACGCTATGTTCAAGGCATTGCTCTTCCTCTGCTCTGGTGCCATCATCGTCATCATCGGCAGCAACTTCAAGGAGTACATGGGCGGTCTGCACAAGTATATGCCTATTACCAACATCTGCTTCCTCATCGGTTGCTTGGCGATTGCAGGTATTCCTCCATTTGCAGGTTTCTGGTCAAAGGATGAGATTATCTCAGCATGCTTCCAGTTCTCTCCATTCATGGGCTGGTTCATGACCGTGGTAGCTGGTATGACAGCATTCTACATGTTCCGTCTCTACTACGTAATCTTCTGGGGACAGAGCTACTATGAGCTGGATCCAGAGAACCGTCGCAAGCCACAGGAGGTTCCATTCGTGATGTGGGGTCCATTGGTATTCCTCGCCATCATCTCTTGCCTCTGCGGTTTGATTCCATTCGGTCACTTCGTATCTGCTACAGGTCAGAGCTACGATATCCATATCGACATGAGCGTGGCAACAACCTCTGTTATCGTTGCTATCATCGGTATCGGTCTGGCTACTTACATGTATGCACCTAAGAAGACTCCATTGGCAGACGCTTTGGCTAAGAAGATGCCTAAGTTGCACAAGGCAGCCTTGAACCGTTTCTATATCGACGATGCTTGGCAGTTCTTCACTCACAAGATTGTCTTCGGTCTGTTCTCAAAGCCAATCGCATGGTTCGACCGTCGCGTTATCGATGGTACCTTCAACTTTATGGCTTGGGGTACTCAGGAGGCAGGCGAAACCATCCGCCCATGGCAGAGTGGTGATGTTCGCAGCTATGCTATCTGGTTCCTCACCGGTACCGTAGCATTGACATTGTGCCTGCTCGCACTTCTTTAATGAAAGTCTCACAATTAAGTAAATAGAAAAGAAATGAATTTAAGTATATTCGTCATAGTACCACTCCTGATGTTGCTCGGCCTCTGGTTGGCTCGCAACGATAAACAGGTTCGTGGTGTGATGGTTGCAGGTGCCAGCGTATTGCTCGGTCTCTCCATCTATTTGGTGTTTGCATTTCTCGAAGCTCGTGAGACAATGCCAGCCGACCAAGCTCCGATGCTCTTCACCTACTGTGTGCCTTGGTTTGAACCATTGCACATCAACTATTCACTCGGTGTGGATGGTATTTCAGTGGTGATGATTCTCTTGACTTCCATCATCGTGTTCACCGGTACATTTGCTTCCTGGCAGATGGAGCCAATGAAGAAGGAATACTTCCTCTGGTTCACACTCCTGAGCATCGGTGTATATGGCTTCTTCATCTCTATCGACATGTTCACCATGTTCATGTTCTATGAGGTAGCGCTTATCCCAATGTACCTCTTGATTGGGGTATGGGGTAGTGGTGCGAAGGAGTATTCTGCCATGAAGTTGACCTTGATGTTGATGGGTGGTTCTGCACTCCTCATCATCGGTATCCTGGGAATCTACTTCTATAGTGGTGCTCAGACCTTCGAAATCCTGGATATCGCTCACCATACCAATGGTGCTCACGCTATCCCTGAGAGCGTACAGAACGTGTTCTTCCCATTGCTCTTTATCGGTTTCGGTATCCTCGGTGCGCTGTTCCCATTCCATACATGGTCTCCTGACGGTCACGCAAGTGCGCCTACAGCTGTATCTATGTTGCATGCCGGTGTATTGATGAAGCTTGGTGGTTACGGTTGCTTCCGTATCGCCATGTTCCTCTTGCCAGCTGCTACTCACGGATTCTGGATCAAGGTGTTCCTCGTGCTGACTACTATCTCTATTGTATATGGTGCTCTGTCAGCTTGTGTACAGACCGACTTGAAGTACATCAACGCTTACTCATCAGTATCTCACTGTGGTATGGTGCTCTTCGCTCTCTGTATGATGACCGAGACAGCCGCTACTGGTGCAATCCTCCAGATGTTGTCTCACGGTTTGATGACCGCCCTCTTCTTCGCCGTTATCGGTATGATTTACCATCAGGCTGGTACACGTGACGTACGTTATCTGGGTGGTTTGATGAAGATTATTCCATTCCTCTCAGTAGGTTATGCGGTAGCCGGTTTGGCTAACCTCGGTTTGCCAGGTTTCTCTGGTTTCGTAGCCGAGATGACCATCTTCGTAGGTTCATTCCAGAATGCAGATACCTTCCATCGTGTATGTACCATCATCGCATGTACATCAATCGTAGTAACAGCGGTTTACATCCTGCGTTGTGTTGGTAAGATCCTTTATCAGAAGGTTCCTAATCCAAAGTTGGAGAAGCTTCACGATGCTACCTGGGACGAGCGTATCGCTGTAGCAGGTCTTATCGCCTGCGTTGCAGGTCTCGGTATGTTCCCACTCTGGGCAGAGGAGATTATCATGGACGCTGTCGGTCCTATCTTTAGTGTAATCATGTAATAAATATCAGAAGAAATGAATTACAGTCAATTTTTAAATATGATTCCAGAAGCTACCCTGATGGTAGTTCTGTTGATCACTTTCATTGCTGACTTCTGCAGTTCCAAGAGCGCAGACCGTAAGTGGTTCAATCCTCTGGTATGTCTCTTGATGGTGGCTCACATTGCCATCAATATCTTCCCAACAGAAGCCACAGAGGCATTTGGTGGCATGTACACAACAGGTCCTGCTGCCGGAGTCCTGAAGACTATCCTGGCGCTGGGTACCCTCATCGTAATGGTACAGGCTAAGGAGTGGTTGAGCCGCAAGGACACAGCCTTCAAGGAGGGTGAGTTCTATATGCTGATTATCTCTACCTTGCTCGGTATGAACATGATGGTTAGTGCCAACCACTTCCTCCTGTTCTTCCTCGGTCTCGAAATGGCATCTGTGCCAATGGCTTGCTTGGTAGCCTTTGATAAGTACCGTCACAATTCTGCTGAGGCAGGTGCCAAGTTCGTTCTTACCGCTACTTTCTCCAGCGGTGTGATGATCTACGGTATCTCTCTGCTCTATGCAGCTTGCGGTACTTTGTACTTCGAGGATATGGCTAACGTCATCACTGCGTCTCCATTGACCATCGCTGGTATGGTATTCTTCTTCAGTGGTCTGGGCTTCAAGATTTCCTTGGTTCCTTTCCACTTCTGGACAGCCGATTCATACCAGGGTGCACCAACTACTGTAACAGGTTACCTCTCAGTAGTATCTAAGGGTGCTGCAGCGTTCACACTCTGCGCCATCCTTATGAAGGTGTTCCAGCCAATGGTAGAGTACTGGACCGTATTGCTTTACATCGTGATTGTACTTTCTATCACAATCGCCAACCTGTTTGCCATCCGTCAGAGCGACCTGAAGCGTTTCATGGCATTCTCTTCTATCTCTCAGGCAGGTTACATCATGCTGGCAGTGGTAGGTAACTCAGCGATGAGCGTTACAGCCCTGACTTACTATGTATTGATTTACGTAGTAGCCAACCTGAGCGTCTTTGCCATCATTGCTTCTATCGAGGAGCACAACAACGGTACTGTTCAGATGGACAGCTACAACGGTTTGTACAAGACCAACCCACGTCTGGCATTCCTGATGACATTGGCATTGTTCTCATTGGGTGGTATTCCTCCATTCGCTGGTATGTTCTCTAAGTTCTTTGTGTTCATGGCAGCGGTACAGGGAGCCGACATCCATACCTCTCTCGGTGGTTGGGCATACGGCGTAGTATTCATAGCTTTGGTTAACACCGTATTGAGCTTGTACTACTATCTGCTCATCGTGAAGGCGATGTTTATCAAGCATAGCGATAACCCATTGCCAACCTTCCAGAGCGCCTGCTCTACCAAGTTGGCACTTGCTATCTGCACAGTAGGTATCGTAGCCTTCGGTATTTGTTCATTCGTATTCGACTGGATTTCAGTTGCTGCGAATGCATAAATCATCAATAATTTATAAAATCCCGGCAATCGTCAAAGATTGCTGGGATTTTTTTTTGTTTTGTCTAAAAATAACAGTACCTTTGCACCCGATTAGAGGCATGGTGTCTCCAAGTAAATATTAAGCATTATAAAAAATGGATAAGTTACCGATGAATGATGTTCCGATGCTCGTAAGTGCCATCAACTTCCTGCTTCGTGACCACGAGTTTGAATCACTCGATGAAATCTGCAATCACTTCAATGTGAACCGTGCAGCATTAGAAACCAAAATGGCTACTCAGGGCTTTGAGTGGTCAGAAGCGCAGCATAAATTCTGGTAAAACCAAACATTATCAATTATAAACTATTAATTTAAAACAATGAATTCACCTCGACCCTTGTGGAAATCTGTACAAGATTACGTGATGATTGCGATAGGAATGATTTCCTATTGTATCGGATGGAATGTGTTCTTATTGCCGATTAACGTAACGGCAAGTGGATTGCCAGGTGTGGCCAGTATCATCTTCTGGGCTACAGGCTGTCCGGTTCAAATTCCTTATTTGATTGCCAATGGCGTCCTGCTGTTGGCGGGTTTAAAAGTCCTGGGATTTAAATTCTGTCTTAAAACCGTCTATGCTGTAGCTATTGTCACTGCATTGACTTCCCTTATCTCTTCGGGCTATATCGTGATACCGGAGTTGCTTCACGACCAGCCATTATGGTCAGCCTTCCTGGGAGCCGTATTCTGCGGTTGCGGTATCGGTCTTGGATTCTCGGTAGGCGGCAGTACCGGTGGTACGGATATCATTGCAGCCATTGTCAACAAGTACCGTGACATTTCTCTCGGTCGAGTGATTATGATCTGCGATATCATCATCATCACTTCCAGTTATCTGGTAGTTCATGATATCGAGAAGATCTTCTATGGTTATGTGGTACTCTGCGTGCAGGCATTCTGCATCGACCAGGTGGTAAACAGTCGCCGCAGGAGTGTGCAGTTCTTCATCATTTCTCAGAAGTATGAGGAGATAGGCAAGCGCATCAATGTGGATGCTGAGCGAGGAGTTACCGTGGTGAATGCTTCAGGTTTCTATTCAGGTCAGGATGTGAAGATGCTGTTCGTACTTGCCAAGCAGCGCCAGGCACCTACTATCTTCCGCATGATATCAGAGATTGATCCACACGCCTTCGTCAGCCAGAGCGCAGTGATTGGCGTATATGGTAATGGATTTGATGAATTCAAATATAAAGCTAAGAAAGAGCATGGAGTTTAATCTTAACTACCTCAGTTCGGGATAAGAAATAGTGCCTAAAAAAGTTGGTAATCTCCGATATT
>ERZ791617.905-NODE-905-length-14255-cov-3.4488_pt1 | contig 14255 bp, 9 predicted proteins | sample MGYA00510272_ERZ791617 | MGnify/ENA primary metagenome ERZ791617 (study PRJEB30046, sample SAMN00715200) | human gut metagenome | study: EMG produced TPA metagenomics assembly of the A metagenome-wide association study of gut microbiota in type 2...
TACGAGCGTTTTCATTTCGTCGAAAGCGCTCTGTTCGATCATTTGAAACTCCATAGTCATACAATGTTTTATTGTAGATTGCGCCGGAATATTCCGGCAATCTGCAAAGAAAAACAATGGAAGCGACTTTCCCTTGAATGGCATAAGGAGGCATTTACAGGCCGATGAAAGATGCAGAAACAGGAAAAATATCGGATGAAAGTATATTTGTCTTAATCATAGATTATTATTATCTTTGTAACAAGAGTTGTTTGATAAGAGAATATCGATGTAAGCACAGAGAAGGTTCTGTCTCTAAATCATTACCATTGATATTGTTAAATTCTGATTATCAGATATATATACTGGATTAAGCCTTTTGGTGACTAAACAGCAAATTTTTGACCAAATCCATAGCATTCAATCCCGCCCCTCGCTGATTGATCGTCTCGAAAATTTTCAATGCACTACTCAAATCTTGAGATTCGATTACAACGAGTTCTATCTTTGTCAAGCAATATTTCGCAAAATCTATCAACTCATCAATCCCGGCATATAATTGAAAGTGTCGAAGTATTTTCGTATAGGCATCCTGCATTCGCTCTATAGATGGGGATCGCACTCCATTGTAAGGTTGCTCCTGTATCAAGGCTGTCAAATAATCATGACTCTCTTCATACTGCAATTCTAAGCGTACACGGGTCTCTCCCGATTCAATATCAAAGTTATAAAGTAGATTTTCTATAATCTGTAAATAATTTTTCTGAGCGCTGTTCAATGTCTCCTTTTTTAATAAATCTCGGAAAACACACAAAGACAACATAATAGTTGTCAAACGCTGTTGTCCGTCCACGACATCGAAACATCTATCATTATTGACAATGATGATAGATCCTAAAAAATAATTACGCTGCTCTTTTGCATCGGGACTATATTCATTTTCAATATCGATCAAAAACTGCTCGACCTCGTCATCGGGTTTCCAAACATATTCTCGTTGATAATCAGGCACTAAAAAGAAATAATCCTTCAATTTAGATATAGACTGAACTTTAGCATCGATTTTCATATCTTATGATATAGTTTTTGTAAATTACGTTATACAATTAGATATTATCATCAAACGAATTTTTCAAAAAACGTCTGGGTGCGAATATTCTACAAATGTAGGTCCCATAATTTTCTACTTCGCTTCGTGAAAAGCAATACAAACAATACAAATTTAAATAAAAAATTGGAAAACAATCGTCAATTTGAATCCGGTACGATCTAATTCCATACAAAAAAGCAGCCCTCTCGGACTGCTTCAGGTTAGTATAACAACCCGATTTGCGAACAATTAATATTCTTCCTCGTTGAAGAAATTTATCTATATTGATTATCAATATATTATGCAATAATAAATGAATTTTGCGCAAACAAACCACACCGTCTGAGGCGGTCTGAGGCGATGGGAGGAATAACGGGACAAACATATTTAGCTTCAATCCAACACATTATTTAAATGCAAGCATCAATGCGGCACGAAGAGCTTCAGTTCGTTTTTCTTTGAATGTCTTAAAATCATTCCACTGCATTGTGCAGCATGCGTCAATATAGTTTTTGCTCTTATAATCAGCAATCTTATTGATATCATTACCAAAATGTTCTATAATCCATACATTAGGATCAGCATCTTTTTTCCCTATATTTTCAGCACCTTCTAATAATTGGAGATTGAAAAGATAATTTTTCTCTTCAATAAAATCTGGAGAAAGATCCTTATTTTTAATAGTGAACTTAGCTTTTGGATATATATGATCAATATGGAATTTGGAATTTTTATAATCTAAGTGTGGATATAGTACTTGTAGAACAGGTAATATAGCAGGGTTGCCATATTGCAATGTGAGCAAATCTTCCACGTCGTCAATAGTTACCTTTAATGCTTTATTGGCATCCATCTTCGCCATTCTAACATTAAATTCTGAGAAATCCTTCACTCCATTCATTCCTTCTAGTGCATAGCTAAGTTTTCTATCCAATGAGGTAGTAAAGTAAGAGGTAATCTGTGCTGTTCTGACAAACTTAAACATCGCCTCTTTATCAACATTGCCAAGTTTGTTATATACTATGTCGTTCCTATATAAATACAGCGCAATGATCGAGATGATGTAACCGGATGCCAATTGTCCAGAATATCCAAAATCTTCGACAATACGGACTGCATCTGTAATTGAAGTGACTATTTTTTCCCAATTTTGTTCAATTGAATGAATATTAGTTTTGTTGAAATTCTTCAGATTAAATATGTGGTTTGCGCCAATTAGCAACAAACTGGTTTTCAATATTTGATCTCTACCGAAACAGCCGAATCCTGTAGTCCTAAACTTATCAACATATACATTCATTTCTCCTCTTATATCTGACGAGAAATTTGCAGTCAAAATTGACATAAGCAAGTCTGAGTAAGACAATGTTGTCCCTCCGCTATTAACCCTAATGAATATCTTTAAGACTTTATCTAGATTCTTTTCTGTTTCCTCAAAGTAAGAAATCAATCGTTCTGTACATATCACATTCTTAAGTTTCTCCAATATATCGGCCTCCATATCGTCCAATTCATTCTCTCTACAATATCTATTTAAACTTGTCAGGTTAAGAATGTCGCCAACTTTAAACCAGAAATTATTTTTATCCGAAGAAGGTATTTGAGCAGGATTTTTAAATTCAAATTGATAGCAATCTTCAGTGTCTTCCTCACTAGGTTGATATCTTAAATTGAGATATAGCTTCTTTAATTCAAAAGCATTTGGATTATCCCACCAACCTTTTGGTTTTTTCAGAGTTCGAGAACCTTTTAATCCAATATACAATGAAGTTAATCGCTGCTGACCATCAAGGACAATATTTAAATCATTAGAGTTAACTTTTGCAATATCAATTTTTTCATTATGAGGATTTCTAACATCATAATCTTCTATGAATTGATATAGCTGAAAGTTTAATTTATCTGAGTCTGGCAAAGCTGACTTATCTGTTTCCACATCAGTTTTTCTTAATTTCCAAAATAAGAAAGAGCCTATTGGATAATTTCTTAATATAGAGTCAAATAGTTGCTCTATTTTCTTTTCTGCGGCCCGGTCTAGCCAAACATATTCTCTTTGAATGTCCGGGAGAAAGTAACTGACATTGATTTCTTCGATGACCTCCTTAATTGTTATATCCTTAAATTGTCCCATATTATAGATGAATTATTTTTATTTCAAACAAAATGCCATGTAGCCCAAGAGGACTAAACGATAGTAAATCAAATAAATACAACATTCAGACAAATAAATTGGGTAGCACGTGTGAAAAATCATAATTAATTTACAAAGGTAAGCCCATCTGCATATTGCTCGTATATTGCCATTTCTTCTTTGCTCAAGACTCTGTCTGTATATGTCAGTGTTCCATCTGGATTCAAATGAGCATCCTTCATTATGGCAACATATGATTCATCACGTTGTTTCAAAAGATGACATAATGATGCTCCAACAAAGCGAATTTTTGTATCTGCAGCATTAGGTTTAATGGCCACATTAAAACCGCCGCCTTGAGCTGGTACAGATGGATAAATAATGCCATCAGAATCTTTTGTTTTCATATTAATATTTAGTAGATAATTTACAAAATTCGCAATTATCATATATTCATGGTCAGAAGCAAAATCTTTTGATATCTCATTGGACATGTATTGTATTAATTCCAAACCATTAGGATTAACTGAAACATCTTGCATTATATCATGCCAAGATTTTGTAAAATTGAGCACTTCCGGACAAGGTCTTCTGTACTCGTCCACAAAAGGAAGCGCAATAAGATTTAGCGGTTTCGTCACTTCCCACCGAGATACGGTTGCTCGCTCTATGCCAACACTATCCTTGTCCTTAAAAAAAGATGATGTTTCTAATAGCGATACTATTCTTGGGAATGGGACGTCAACACTATTAGTATCTGTAAAAGAACAAGCATAAAACATTGATTGATATGGAAGATTTACCCGTCCATATTTTGGCAAACAAATAGCGGGAGGATAATTTAATTCAGAAATACTATAAAATTCTTTCCCGTGAGGATTGATTCTTTGCCGTATCAGTCCGGAGCTAGGATATATTATGTAACGTACGATAGGAATATCATAATCATTTACAGATCTGAATATTCCATATAACTCATCCAAATCACTTTTTTGAAGGTTATACGTACGCAAACTATCTGTTAACACACCCATGGCTTTTATTTTCATTAAACATAAGCAAATATAGATAATCATATTTAGAATTATGCATAAAACGCCAATTTATTTGGGTATAATTCTAATAGTAAGGACAAAAACATAAAAATTGCTATCTTTGCTGCAGTTGGATAAAATAAGTAATATCATGGGCAAGAATATGAACCGGCTGAAAGTGGTATTGGCAGAAAGGAGACGAACCAACAGATGGTTGGCGGAACAATTAGGGAAAGATCAGGCAACTGTTTCCAAATGGTGCACCAACACCAGTCAGCCGAGTCTTGAGACACTATTTCAAATTGCTGAAGTATTGGGCGTGAAAGCTCAAGATTTAATAAGTAAAGATATCTCTAATGACCATGAATAAAAGACAAAATATAGATAACAACATTGTAGCAGATATCGCAGCACGTATCGAACGATTGATTATCGATGCTCGAGCCAACGTGGCTCGGTCAATCAATCTTGCAGAAGTCATCACTAAATATGAAATAGGACATGTCATTGTAAGTGTTGTGCAGGAAGGAGAAGAACGTGCAGCATACGGCAAACAATTATTAAAAGGCGTATCAGAGATATTGACAGAACGATTAGGTGATGGCTGGTCTGTAGAGACATTGAAAAGATGCCGCAAATTTTTTATTATGTATTCGGCAAAAGAGATTGGCGCAACAGTGTTGACCGAAGCTCTGGACAACGATTTGGTCAACAGCGTTGACCAAATCCAAAAAGCTATGACAAAATCAAACAAATCGCCTGTATTATATCCTTTTACACTTTCATGGTCTCATTATCTGGTGTTAATGCGTATTGAATCAGACGAGGAGCGCCACTTTTATGAGATTGAGTGCCAAAAACAAAATTGGAGCGTCCGTCAATTGCAACGGCAATACAGTTCAAGCCTATATGAGCGATTAGCCCTAAGCCGTAATAAAGATGAAGTCATGCGGCTCTCCCATGAAGGACAAACAATCAATAAACCTGACGACATCATAAAAAATCCTTTGACATTAGAGTTCTTAGGTCTAAAGCCGGATGCGTCTTATTCTGAGACCAAGCTGGAAAATGCCATAATCGACAAGATGCAACATTTTCTGTTGGAATTGGGAAAGGGATTTTTATTCGAAGCCCGCCAAAAGCGATTTACATTTGATGAGGAAAATTTCTATGTAGACCTCGTCTTCTATAATCGCCTGCTACAATGTTATGTCCTGATTGATTTGAAAGTAGGCAAACTCACACATCAGGATTTAGGTCAGATGCAGATGTATGTCAATTATTATGACCGATATGTGAAACAGGACTTTGAAAAGCCGACAGTCGGCATTCTGCTATGCAAAGAGAAGAAAGACGCGTTGGTAGAATTGACACTGCCAAAGGATTCCAATATCTACGCCCAGCAATATGCCCTCTATTTGCCGGATAAGAAGTTACTCCAGAACAAGCTGCAAGAATGGTTGGAGGAACAGGAAGAATAAAGTTAAAACGATGTAATCTATAGCGGATAATGGACAAGGTCATGCATTCTCATATATTCACCAACAAGAACGGCAATACCCTCATGCGCGAATTTGAAGGTGTATTGAGCAACAACCCAACGATTAAGAACCTAGATGCCGTTGTAGGTTTCCTTCGTGCATCAGGATATTTTACACTAAGACCATTTCTTGACAACATAAACAAAGCCCGCGTATTGGTTGGGATAAATGTGGACAAATACATAGCAGAAGCCGTCCGACAAGGAAAAATATTCTTCGGAGCAGAAGATGAAGTAAAAGAAGATTGTCTCAGGCAAATCCGCAATGATATAGAACACGCAGGCTACAAGGAAGAAATCGAGCAAGGGATTTTCCAGATGGTCAAAGATCTTAATGACGGTAAACTCGAACTCAGGGCGCATCCATCAAAAAGAATCCATGCCAAAATATATGTCCTTTACCCGGACAATTTCAACCAATATACAGGAGGTATCGCAATCACCGGCTCAAGCAATCTTTCCGGCAACGGTCTTGGCATAAGTGAAGACAAACAATACGAATTTAATGTCAAGTTGTCGCAATACGATGATGTCCAGTACGCCAAAGACGAATTTGAAGAACTTTGGAAAGAAGCGGAAGGATGCGAAATTAAAGCCGATGACATTACGGCCAATATCAGAAAAACCTATCTCAACGGAGACATCTCACCATACGACCTATATATCAAAATGCTGATGGAATACTTCTCCGACAGGGTAATGGAATCCGATAACGAAAGTACCCTTGAAGTGCCTTCTGGTTATACCAAATACGATTACCAAATGGATGCCGTCATTGAAGGATATCAGAAACTCCTACGTTATGACGGATTTTTCCTCGCGGATGTTGTCGGTCTTGGAAAAACAATCGTGGCTACAATGATTGCGAAAAAATTCTTGCAGGAGAATGGCCGTGACAACACCAAAATGCTTGTCGTATACCCTCCGGCAGTGGAGCAGAACTGGAAAAGCACCTTCAAAGATTTCGGCATAGACAAGTACACTAAATTCATAACGAACGGCAGCCTTAACAAAATACTTGACGAAGAAAACTACGATTATTGGAATGCCGATGAATATGACCTCATACTTGTTGATGAAGCACACAAGTTCAGGTCTCACACAACCAATGCCTTTGAACAACTGCAGGAAATATGCAAGATGCCCCGCATCAATCAAGGAAACATAAAAGGTTATAGAAAGAAAGTAATGCTCATTTCCGCCACCCCGATGAACAACTCACCGGCGGACATTTACAATGAAATTCTTCTCTTCCAAGATCCTCGTCACTGCACTATTGACGGAGTGGCCAACCTTACCGCATTCTTCAGTCCACTCGTCAAGGAGTTCAAAAAATTGAAAAAAGAACCTGAGATTGATCTCGCCAAATTTAAAAAACTGGCTGAGCAGGTACGCGACAGAATCATAAAACCGCTGACAGTAAGAAGGACTCGCACCGACATCGAAAGTATATCGCGATACAATAAAGACATTGGCGATTTTCCGAAAGTGGAACGCCCCGTAGAAAGTCGGTATGAACTCAATGAGCACCTTGCAGACTTGTTTGAAAAGGCCATGACCATTCTGACAAAAGACCTTACCTATGCCAGATATCAAGCTATCGCATATCTGAAGCCGGAAATTGCCAATGGGTTGTACGACAATGCTGAAACCATAAGCCGCTCTCTCGCCGGAATAAGAAAGAACGGCCTTGTCAAACGACTGGAAAGCAGTTTTTACGCATTTCAAGTATCTATCGCTAATTTCAAACAGGCCAATCAGAATATGATAGACATGTTTGCAAACGACAAAATCTTCATTGCTCCGGATTTGGATATAAACAACCTGATTGCTGCTGGATTGAGTGAAGAAGAAATAGAAGAGAAACTGAACGCCAAAGCGCAGGACAATCCTAAGAACGCCTCATTTCGGGCAGCAGATTTCAACCCCGGGTATATAGGTATGCTGAAGAAAGATCAGGAAATACTTGAGCAAATGTGCTCAGACTGGGCATCAGTTACCGAAGCCGACGATTCTAAATTCGCCAAGTTCAACGATCTGATCAAACACGAACTGTTCAAGGCAGACCGTAATCCGGAAAGAAAACTTGTAGTATTTTCAGAATCAGTCGATACCGTTGAATACCTGGCCAAACGCATAAACCGCAAAGATGCACTGGTAATATCTGCAAAAAACAGAAGCAACCAGTTCAAGACCATAAGAGAAAACTTCGACGCCAATTACAAAGACAAGCACGATAATTACAATATTATTCTCACCACGGATGTCCTTGCCGAAGGGATTAACCTCCATCGGTCAAATGTAATAGTCAACTACGACACCCCGTGGAACTCCACCCGGCTCATGCAACGCATAGGCCGTGTAAACCGCATAGGGTCAGCCTCCAAACACATATACAATTACGTATTTTACCCTTCCCGGGAAGGGAACCGTGAAATCAATCTCAATCAGATAGCCCTCAGTAAAATACAAACATTCCACTCCACCTTCGGTGAAGACAACCAAATATATTCTCAAAATGAAGTTATAGACAGGAATCTAGGTAAACTCTTCGATGAGGCAATTAAAGGGCAGCAGGAAGACCGCAATCTGGAGCTACCTTATTATGAAGAACTGCGAGAACTATACAAAATAAAACGCAAGGAATATAATCGTATTGCCAAACTTTCCATACGAAGCCGTACCGGAAGAAATCCAAAGCAAGTCGATGGTACAACTCTCTCAGGAGATACTCTTGTTTTCTTGAAGACTAATTTCCGAAAAGTGTTTTATCTGGTATCTGAGACAGCTGAAGAACTTTCCGTCATTGATGCCCTGAAATACTTCAAAGCATCTCCAGATGAACCTTCAGCAGACCGTATCCCTTTACATCATAAACACGTGGAAATGGCTTTGCAGAAATTCGGGACCAAACAAGATGAAGAAATCAAAATCCAGGAAAGTACACAGGATGATCCGTCCAGCCGAGGTTCACAGGTAAATACTGCCCTTAACCTCCTTTCCAGATTTATGGTCGAAATCGACGATTCTGACCTCTATGAAAAAGTAAGACAACTCAAATCACTTGCCGAGCGTGGAGTCATTACATACATATCCAAACGTCTCCAAAGGATACATAAAAACTTGCAAAGTTCCGGCAAGTCCCGAATGACACGAAACGAAGCTATGGACGAGATAATCGGTATGGCGCAGAAATACTCTTCATACTACACCGCAGAAGAATCCATGCTCCATCAACAGGAGACAGAAGCCGAAATTATTCTTTCCGAATCATTTAAATAAGTCCAAGATATGAACTACAAAGAGATTATAGAATCCAGATATAATAGAGAAGCCTGGCAGGGCCTCCTTCATGACATATTCCACAATAATGTTAAATTCTGGAGCAATCCCATCCCAATACAAGTCAGCAACCGTCTTGCCAAAACGGCTTTACGCCTCGGCAACATAACCCTCTCTGATGGCGAGACCATAGCCGTTTATGAAGTCGAACTCAATGACAAGGTGGATATATCCCGAAACAAACGTGGCATCCGCGATATGCTCACCTCTGATTGGAGGGGAATGGGCTACATCGGAGCCTTTGTGTTCAGTTACCGTAAGAACGAAAGTTTCCTGCGCTTTTCGTATGTCAGCGAGACATGGGACTTCGACAAAGACGGGAACTATGAGAAACGCTCGACAGACACAATGCGATATACCTATCTCCTCGGGGAAGGCAGGGGCTGCCGCACCGCTATTGACCGCTTCACTGCCCTAAAAGAAAGTAAACAGACCCTTAGCGACATCACAGCTGCTTTCTCTGTTGAAACTCTCACCAAACTTTTTTACAAAGATCTCTTTGACTGGTATCTTTGGGCTATCAGTCCTGATGGAAATATATCATTTCCCAACAATACAGCAATTGAAGAAGATGATCGTGAAGACCTTGAGAAAAAAATCATCAGGATGATTACCCGCATAATCTTCGTTTGGTTCATCAAACAGAAAAACCTTGTACCAGGTAATCTGTTCGATGAAAACTTCATTGAAACCATCTTGAAAGATTTTGACTCCCAAAGCCCAGTATCTGGTACTTATTACAATGCAATACTTCAGAATCTTTTCTTCGCTACGCTCAATCGAGCCATTGAAGATGAGAATGGTGAAAAACGCGGCTTTGCAGAAAGCGTCGGATATACAGATGTAAAAACATTGTATCGATATGACGAACTTTTCTCCATTTCGAAAGAAGAAATTATCAGTCTGTTTTCAGAAGTTCCTTTTCTTAACGGAGGCCTTTTCGAATGCCTTGACAAGACAAAGACACTGGACGGAGTAAGCAAAGCCTACTATTACGACGGTTTCAGCCGTAATGCATCTAAATTCTCTGATGGACGCTACCGTTATCGCGCAGTCGTTCCAAATATATTATTCTTCGCTCCGGAGAAAGGTTTATTCTCCATCCTTGCCAGATACAACTTCACAATAGAAGAAAATACACCTGAAGAGCAGCAGGTAGCACTTGACCCTGAACTCTTGGGGAAGGTATTCGAAAATCTACTTGGTGCATACAACCCCGAGACTAAAGAAACAGCTCGAAACCAAAGCGGTTCATTTTATACCCCTCGTGAAATAGTAGGCTATATGGTCGATGAAAGCCTTATTGCTTATCTTGGGGATACTCCACTTCATCGCTCCCTTTTCGCTCAGAACTTTAAATATGAGGCTGAGAAAACTTCGGAATATAATGAAATAGCCCGCAAATTGAAGTCGGTAAAAGTAATAGATCCGGCCTGTGGCTCCGGGGCCTTCCCTATGGGAATGCTCAACAGAATGATTGACATTCTACAAAGGATTGAGCCTGACGAGAACACCTATACACAGAAACTAACCATCATCGAAAACTGTTTATACGGCAGCGATATCCAGAGCATTGCCGTTCAGATAACAAAACTTCGTTTCTTCATTTCACTCATCTGTGACTGCGAGAAAGACCCGTCCAAACCTAACTTTGGCATCCCGACTCTTCCAAATCTGGAAACCAAATTCGTAGCTGCTAATTCCCTCATTGGAAAGAAAAGGAATGTGCAATCCAATCTCTTTGAAAATCCGGAAATCAAACCGACAAAAGAAGCACTGACAAAAATCCGCCATGAACACTTTATGGCAAAATCGGCCGTAACTAAACGCCGCCTGAGAGAACAAGATCAAAACTTGAGAGAAAAACTTGCTTCGCTTTTGGCGGAAAATAATGATTTCGCTCCAGAAGACGCCAAGCAACTCGCTTCGTGGAATCCGTATGACCAGAATACAGTCAGTAGATTCTTCGATCCAGAATGGATGTTTGGACTCAATGATAACCCGTTCGATATAGTGATTGGCAATCCTCCGTACATCCAACTACAAAACAATAGTGGTGAATTGGCTATTCTATATGCCGATTGTGGGTACAAGACCTATGCTCGCACCGGTGACATATACTGTCTATTCTACGAGCGAGGTTGGCAATTGCTCAAAGATGGTGGACATCTCTGCTATATTACCTCTAACAAATGGATGCGGGCCGGTTATGGAGAAAAGACGCGGGATTTTCTTTCACATAACACCGATCCGCAGCTCCTGATTGATTTTGCTGGTGTAAAAATATTCGAGAGTGCTACAGTGGATACGAATATCCTGTTATTCTCAAAAAATAAAAACCAGCATAAGACCCTATGTGCTGTGACCAATAAACAAAATAAAGATAGTGTTAGGAATTTGAGCGTTTTTGTGCAGCAAGAGGGTGTTGATTGCGATTTCTTTTCATCTGAGTCCTGGGTTATACTCTCTCAAATAGAGCAGAGTATTAAACGAAAAATTGAGGCAGTCGGTACGCCTTTGAAGGATTGGGATATTCAAATCAACTATGGAATTAAAACTGGACTCAACGATGCGTTTATTATTAATACAGAAAAACGAGATGAAATATTAGCTAATTGTCTAACTGAAGATGAACGCGCTAGAACAGCCGAACTTATTCGACCGATTTTGAGAGGCCGCGACATTAAAAGATATGGGTACAATTGGGCAAATCTCTGGCTAATCAATATACATAACGGTATAAAAGGTAAATTGCCTCGTATTGATATCAATGAATACCCAGCGATAAAGGTTCATCTTGATCAGTATTGGAATAAAATCAAGGATAGAATGGACCAAGGAGATACCCCCTACAATCTTCGTAACTGCGCTTATATGGAGGATTTTTATCGGCAAAAAATTGTATGGGGAGAAATCTCCCTAAAAGGCACATATTCATATGTACAGAAAGGAATGTTTATTAATGCACCAAGTCCATTTATAGTTACTTCGAATATAGCAATACTGCATATTCTTAATTCAAAAATAGCAGATTATTATATACGTTCACTTGGAGTAACAAGGAATGGTGGGTACTTTGAGTACAAACCAATGTTTGTTGAAAAATTTCCTATTCCACAGACCGGTTTAGATTCACTAGAATTATATCCTATTAATCCTTCCAAAGAACAAGAAAAAGAGATTGATGATATCATATATCAGCTATACCACTTGTCGATGCAAGAAATCGAATACATAGAAAATAGAGAGAGTTAACTCTCTCTATTTTCTACTAATTTATTACTGCTATAGTAGAGGAGGATAGAAATTCTCCACATAAGATTCTTCTTCGTTACTTAACCCAACAATAGAATATAAATGCTTGTTAACGCTATGTGTAAAATCTTTTAGATCAATTGTTTTGTTAACAAGATCTTTAACTTTCTGAGTAAAGAAAACTTCATCTTGAGGTGAGACTTTAGGAATAATCAATTCTTGTATTGTAAATTTTTTCCATCTTACTGTGCCAACTCCTGTCATTGTGCCAATTTTAGAGAAAAACCATTCAGATAATGGGGAGTTAAGAATGCAAAGTAGATATGGAAGATGCTCGCCAATCATCAGGAATGTTGTTGCTTCTGGTACAAAAATACCATTATTATCAAATGCAAATTTACTTCTGTCGGAGATTTCTCCCCATACAATTTTTTGCCGATAAAAATCCTCCCAATAGCTGATGCTGTCTTGGGTTTCAAACCATTGGTTGTTGGTTTTCTTTCGTGCTTTTTCTGGAGTAGTTCCGATGGTTATGCGTTTGCCTTCGATCTCAACAAATTCCCCTGTTTGAGCCAGTTTCTGCTTACAGAAATCCGCAAGATAGCTATCTGCCACCCAATCGTATCCTGCTTCGCGGAGATCTTTCTCTGCGAAACTCAACAAATATTGTTTAATTGCTGGATACTTATCAATATCATAATTACAAGCCGGGAATGTAGCTATCAAATATAAATTCGCCCAATCATATGCATACCGTTTGATATCCCTGCCACGAAGAATCGGTCGAATAAGTTCCTCCGTCCGTTGGCGTTCATCTTCGGATTGGCAGTTGGCGAGAATTTCATTGCGCTTTTCAGTTGAAATGATGAAAGCATCGTTGCATCCAGTGAGTACACCACGATAAATCTGGATATCCCAATCTTTAAGAGGTGTGCCCACTACTTCTATCTTTCTCTTGATACTTTGCTCTATTGGTGTTAGGATAACCCACGGCTCATAGGAAGCAAAATCACATACCATACCCTCTTGCTGCACAAAAACGCTCAATTGTTTTCGGCTAAATTCTCTCTAATAAAACGAGCAAGAGTATTGCGGTCAACTTTGCAAATTTTAGCAATTTTACGTTTTGAAACCTCTATAGATAATAATTCTTTAATCAATGTTTCTTTACCAGATAACTTATATTTGTCTGGAGCATTCTTTCTTCCCTTTGGTCGTCCAAGAATAACTCCTTCTTGCTTCCTTCTAGCTAATGCCTCTTTTGTTCTCTGACTGATAAGATTTCTCTCAATTTCAGCTGATAAGCCAAAAGCAAAAGCTAATACCTTGCTTTGAATGTCATCACCAAGACGATAATTGTCTTTAATAGTCCATACTCTACATTCTCGCGTCATGCAAATATTGAGTATCTCCATAATCATAAAAAGGTTCCTTCCAAGTCGAGAAAGTTCAGCACAGATAATTAAATCATCTTTTTGAACTTTATTGAGCAGTCTTCCCAATTGCCTCTTATCGTATGCTTTAGTCCCACTAATGGTTTCTTCTATCCATCCATCAATGTGGATGTTCTCACGCTCGCAGAAATTATTTATCTCGAAACGCTGGTTTTCTACTGTTTGTTTATCGCTACTAACACGAATATATCCGTAAATCATAACAAATTATAATTAAACTGTTTATAAACTAATTCTAAAACCACTAAAAAATACCCAGTTAAGCTACAACTTAACCGGGATAATTTAATAGAACTAATCTTTAATGTTTCTTCCTATAGCCACTTTTTGTAATTCCGATGATGTGCAATGCATATAGCAAACACCTCCTCCTATACGCCTCTTCCTCCTCATCCGGCCTTCTTCCGTCCCAGCGAAGGTCTGAATCGGA
>ERZ791617.909-NODE-909-length-14176-cov-11.038_pt1 | contig 14176 bp, 7 predicted proteins | sample MGYA00510272_ERZ791617 | MGnify/ENA primary metagenome ERZ791617 (study PRJEB30046, sample SAMN00715200) | human gut metagenome | study: EMG produced TPA metagenomics assembly of the A metagenome-wide association study of gut microbiota in type 2...
TTTTGGAGTTTATGCGACTTCGTCGCAATCTTCTGCAAACTTAGAGGTCATTAGGCCGTTTAATGTATAATTTTAATAACTGCTTGCAGTCTTTTGCTTTTTATAAGGCGTCTTTTGCTTGTTTTTAATTCGCAATAGCCCGCTATTACTCATTAAAAGCCAGACAAAATCCACTCTTTTAAAAATCAAAATCCAAGCAAGCCCTAATGACCGTTTTGGGTTTATAGTGCCGCATCTGGAATCAACATGTGCTGCGAAGTATCATAGTATCATTCTTGGCCGCCGCCAAGCCTCTAAAGCTCTATAGACTAAAGACTTAACCAGATGATACTTTTCTGGATATTTTACAGAAAAGCATCACAGATGTATCATAGAAGTATCATGCCTTTCGGCATCCCATATTTCCCCCCACGCCAGGGGGAAGACATCCCCACATTAGGGGGTTCTGTTCCCCACGGCGTGGGGGAAATCCGAGGTCAATATTTTACGAATTACAAGTCTATGTTTTACGAATAGCAAGTCTATGTTTTATTCATGAAATGCCGGTTGTCCTTGTCATTGTTTATGGTTTTGTTTTGTCAAACATACCCAATAACAAAAATACAGGCAAAATACGTTCGTAAAGGAGATGCCAAAAGCGGACAAATGTAAATAAAACATTAAACTGTCCAGACAATTACCAGATGGTTTTTTCGCCATAAATAACACACAAGTATCTGATTGACAAGCACTTTCACACACACGACCAGATGACTGACGGTTTTCTTGAAAATTTCGTTGATTTATGAAAAAACCGTTGCAGCAACACGAATCCATCTATCGGGATGCATTTACCCCCAAACGGTCTAATGACCGGTTTGGGTTAAACCTACCAATACCCATCACTCCACATCTCCCGGTCTCACTCCGTATTCCTCCTTGAATCTCTTGGCGAAATACGACGAAGTGGTGAAACCTACTTCGTAGGCTACTTCGGAGATGTTCTTGTCGGTGGTTTCGAGCAGGCGCTTTGCCTTTGCCAGACGGGCTTTGCGAAGGAGGTCTACCACAGAATATCCGGTGAGCGCCTTCACCTTGCGATAGAGCTGCACACGGCTGAGCCCCATCTCGCTGCCAAGGTCTTCTACGGAATAGTCGGCATCGGGGATGTGGCGCTTTATGGCATCGCGCAACTGGGAGACGAAGGTCTGGTCTTTCTCGCCGAGAGCGTCCTGCTCCTGCTGTTCCTGCTGCGAACCGGAGAAGATGAGCTTCAGCTGCGAACGGCTCTTCAGCAGGTTGGCGACACGTGCCATAAGGGTGTCGACAGAGAATGGCTTGGTGATGTAGGAGTCGGCTCCCGTGTTGTAGCCCTCTATCCGCTGATCTTCCAAGGTTCTTGCCGTGAGAAGTATCACGGGGATGTGGCTCGTGGCGATGTCGGTCTTCATGCAGCGACAGAATTCGAGTCCGTCCATCACCGGCATCATGACATCGCATACCACCAGCTGCGGCACGTTCTTCTTTGCCACCGAGAGGCCCTCTTCGCCATTCTGCGCTTCCATCACATTGTATGAAGACGAGAGAACGGAACGTATATACGACCTCATGCCGGCATTGTCGTCGATGACGAGTACGAGAGGGCGGTCGCTGTCGTAGTCTTCGCTGCCTGTCACCAGCGAGAGGTTTCGTTCCGCCACGACATCCTTCACCGAATAATCGTCGATGAGCTGCGTGTCGGAATGTATCTCGGTCTGCTTGTCAAGCGTGGCGTCATATCCCGGCTGGGAGTCGGGGATGACGAAGGAGAAGGTGGATCCCCTGCCCTGCCGGCTCTCCACCTGCACCGTTCCATGGTGTAAGTCTACATAAGCCTTCACGATGGCGAGTCCGATACCCGTGCCACCCACGGAGTCGGCAGTCTGATAGAAGCGTTCGAAGATATGGCGTTGGTCTTCCTCCGACATTCCCTTTCCGGTGTCTGCCACGCTGACCGTGCATTTGCCGCCGGCATGAGCCAGCGTCACGGTGATGGTGCCCTTTGCCGGAGTGTATTTCAGGGCGTTGGTCATGAGGTTGAAGAACACATGAGCTATCTTCTCACGGTCGGCAATCACGATGCTGCAGTCCTCGCTTGTCTCCACACCTACGCTGATGCCCTTTCTCTCTGCCACGGCACTGAAATCCTCTGTCCATGCCTTCAGGTCGGCGGCGATGTCGAAGCGGTTGAGAGAGAGTTTCGCCTTCTCGTTCTGTATCTTGCGGAACTCCAGTATCTCATTCACCATCTGGGAGAGGATTCCCACGTTGCGACGTATCATCTCAACGAGTTTCCGCATTTCGCCACTGATGGTGGGACTATCCGCCAAGCGTTCGGCAGGTCCGGAGATGAGGGTGAGCGGAGTGCGCAGCTCATGGGAGATGTTGGTGAAGAAGCGCAACTGTGTCTGAGTCATCCTCTCCATGTCGTCGGTCATCTTCTTCTGCTTCTGAATGCTCTCCTGCAGCTGGGTATTGTATCGCTTCTTTGCCAGATATGCCTTCAGGGCAAGCACACAGACGATGATGAGCATCGCCACGAGGAAGAGCAGCATGAAGAGATAGCTGCGCTGGGTGTCGAAGGCATTGGTGGTGTTTTCCACCCTGCGGCTCAGCGATATCAGATTGTCGCTCTGGCGCTTTATTTCTTCGTCTTGCATGAGCAGCACGTTAGCGTTGTCGGTGGTGACGAGCGCCGAGGAGAGGAGGTTTTCTCTCTTGAACTTCCTCTTCTCTAATATGTCCAACGCCAGCTCCATCACTTTGTCGCCCCGTGTGGGATAGATATACGAAGCCAGCAGTTCGCCGTCTCTCACCATCTGCAGTCCGCCGCCTTCGAGCGCCACGGCGTCGATGCCGAGAAACTTTATCTTGCCGAGATCCAGATGATGCTTTCTGGCTGCCTCTATCGCTCCTTTTGCCATGCGGTCGTTATGGGCGAAGACGTAGTCGAACTCGGCGTGAGGACCCGACAGAAGGGAGTCCATCAGATGGTAGGCTCTCTCTTGGGTCCAGTCTGCCATCAGATGGCCCACGATATCCATGTTGGGATGAAGGGCTGCCTCATGGTCGAAACCTTTCTGGCGGGATTGTGCCGGCGACGACGATTGCAGTCCGCAAATCTCAAGAATTCGTCCGCTTCCGCTTATCTGAGAGGAGAGGAACTTTGCGATGTTGCGTCCCATCTCCTCGTTTTCGGCACCGATATATGCGGTGTATTTGGAGGATGACGTGCGGCGGTCGAACACTATCACCGGAATTCCCTTGTCGTAGGCTCTGTCCATTGCCTTAGCCACATCTCCCTGTATCGGCGCTACTATCAAGAGGTCTACGCCCTGTTCCACCAACTTGTCTATCTGCTTTATCTGTTTATCCACATCATCATCGGCAGAGACGATGCGAAGTTCCACGTTGTCGTGGGGGAAGGTAGCGATGCGAAGTTCGTCGTTCATCTTTTTGCGCCAAATGTCCTCGCTGCACTGCGACACGCCGATGACGTATTTGGGAGTGCGTTTTCCGCATGATATGAATGCGATGACGAGCAGTGCCGCCAGCATCCAGCGTATTGGATTCAGAGTTTTCATAAGCAGTAGTATTATACGGTTTTGCATCAGCTGATGCTTTTTTATTGGATATTATCTTATGGGTGTCTGCAACGGCTATTTCTTCCGGGTATCCGGAAGCAGTCCGGCCACGATGCCGAGCAGCGGGAGGAAGGCGCTGACACGGAAGATATAGTCAACGCTGGTCTTGTCGGCGAGCCATCCGAAGAAGGCGGCCCCCAGACCGCCAAGGCCGAACATCAGTCCGAAGAAGATACCGGCGATGAGTCCGAGCTTGTCGGGCATGAGGTCGGTGGCATACACCACGATGGAGGAGAACGCCGAAGCTATGACAAGTCCTGACATGAACGCCATGACCACCGTGAGCCACAGGCTATCTACAAACGGCAGCGCCAAGGCGAAGGGGGCTGCACCGAGGATGGAGAACCATATCACGTACTTCCTGCCGAAACGGTCGCCGAATATGCCGCCAGCCACCGTGCCGATGGCGAATGCAGCGAGGAAGGCGAAGAGGCAGAGCTGTGAGGTCTTCACACTGACATGGAATTTGTCGATGAGGAAGAATGTGAAATAGTTGGTGATGCATGCCGTATAGAAGTATTTTGAGAATACCAGCACCACGAGGATAATGAGCGCCATGTGTTTGCTACGCTCCGAGATGCTCGTGTTGGGAGCTGGGGCGGCGATGGAATGATCCTCTCGGTAGGCTATCAACGCCTTATACCATCTGCCCACCTTCAGCATTATCAGCGAAGCGAATATTGCAGCGATGGCAAACCAGGAGATTGCCCACTGTCCGAAAGGGAGCACTATGACTGCCGCCAACAGCGGTCCGACGGCCGACCCGCCGTTGCCGCCCACCTGGAAGATAGACTGCGCAAGACTTTTCTTGCCTCCCGATGCCATCTGCGCCACTCGGGAGGCTTCGGGATGGAATACAGTGGAGCCGAAGCCGATGACGCTCACCGCGAGGATGATCATCCAGAAATTGCCGGCAAAGGCAAGCAGGAGGAGTCCGGCCAGTGTGAAGCACATGCCCAGCGAGAGGGCATAAGGCCGCGGATGGCGGTCGGCATAGAGCCCGGTGAAGGGTTGCAGAATGGATGACGCCAACTGGAACACGAAGGTGATGAGTCCGATCTGGGCGAACGAAAGCGAGAAATCTTCTTTTATCATCGGATATATCGATGGTACCACCGACTGTATCATGTCGTTGAGGAAATGGGATATGCTTATGATTATAAGTATGGCATAGGCTGTGCCCTGCATAGCCTTCGCGTTGTCAGCATTGTCGCTTGACGTTGATGTTGATGTAATAGTTCCTTTATCGTCCATCTTATCCTTTTCCATTTCTTTTTTATTTGATTGTTATGCTGAGGTGCAGCTTATCTTATGCAAAGATAATGCAAATCGAATGCAGAACAACAAGCTTGCTTGATTGTTATGCTGAGATGCAGCTTATCTTATGCAAAGATAATGCAAATCGAATGCAGAACAACAAGCTTGCTTGATTGTTATGCTGAGATGCAGCTTATCTTATGCAAAGATAATGCAAATCGAATGCAGAACAACAAGCTTGCTTGATTGTTATGCTGAGATGCAGCTTATCTTATGCAAAGATAATGCAAGGCGAGAGCAGAACGAAATAAATGTATTTATTTCTTATGCCTAGCCGAAGCTTATCTTATGCAAAGATACAAAATTCCGCGAATTACAAAGATAATTACACTAATGATTACAATGATAATTATGGTCCAACGGATTTGGGATAAAAAAAACTCGCTATCGGATGGATAACGAGTCTTGCTTTTGGTGGGCGTTGACGGATTCGAACCGCCGACCCTCTGCTTGTAAGGCAGATGCTCTAAACCAGCTGAGCTAAACGCCCGATTGTTATGTATCTTGGAATCGGACCAAGGCTTGATGAAGAGTTTGGTGGGCGTTGACGGATTCGAACCGCCGACCCTCTGCTTGTAAGGCAGATGCTCTAAACCAGCTGAGCTAAACGCCCTTGCTCTCATTAAGCGGTTGCAAAGGTAAGGAGTTTATTTTAAACTTCCAAACTTTTCTTGATATTTTTTTCACTTTCATTAAAAAAAGATTGTTTCCCGCTGAAAAGAGATGTCTACAAGACCGCAACACCATATTATATTTTAATCCAAACGACCGTTAGGCCATTTATCCCAAATCGGTCGTTAGGGCTTGGACTTTAGGTTTCAGAAGAGAGAACCGGCTCGGGGTTTAGCCACCAAAAGCGCTAAAGGAAAGCAATCGAGGTCAAGTAATCGACACTTCGCTCCTGGAATCCACGCCGCCATCCAGACCGGTGTCATGGTGACGCCCCATACGGAACTGTATTTCGAACCTTCAGCCACAATGTATACAAAGAATCTCGAAACATCCGTCTGCTGCAGTCCGATAAAGGTGGAACTGCGATTCAGCATCGGTACGAAATATCACTTCTAATACACGAACGATTTGTCCGGTATCACAGCGTGGCAAGTTCAGCTTGCCACGCTGATTCTGAAGACACAAACAGTATGACGACACAGATACTGGAGCACAAGCGGTCTGACGACGCTGATAATGGAAGCGCAAACAACCTAACGATGCTGATAATGGAAATACAAACGGTCTGACGCCGAAAATACAGAAAACGCAAACAGCCTAAGACAGAGAACATGTCAACTGTCTTAGGCTGTTATTATTTTGCCACAATCAGCCAGATATCAGGCTTGCCTGGGCTTTATCCCGAAATGGTCAGCCGGCCGCTTATTGTAGTAACAGTATAACTGCTTGCAAGTAAGCCCTTATGACTGGTTTGGATTTGTTTCAGAAGAGTGGAACGTCCCTACTCCATTGTCCACAGAGAGGAAGCATGGTCTTTGGCGTTCTGATCGGGCACTACTGCTCCCGGATGATAATATCCGAGAAGCTTGATGTCCCATATCAGCACACTGTATGCCGGAATTCCATTGTAATCCGTTGTGCCATATCCCATTGTCCATGGCATATACACACGCCAGCGGTCTCCGATGTGCATGCGCTGCAATGCTGTGACATATCCGTCAACCAATATGTTTACCGCCCATTTCTTTGCCCGTGCCGTCAGCGGATTGTAGCTGTCGAAGTCTCCCTCGTAGCTCTTCTCGAAGAAATATCCATGCGGATGGCTTGTAGAAGGCAGCAGTTTACCTTGGTTATGCACGAGCACGGAGTCGGAGTATAGCGGACAACCGCTTCCGGTGCCCACCTCCTCTTTGTGTACCACGATATAGTTCGTGCGAGAGAGCGTAGTGTTGTTCTCGCTCATCGACCAGCAGCGTATGGTATCCCACATACCGTCTCTGTTCTCTATCGCCACATTGTAGATACTGTCGAAATAGGCAACGTTGCGTTTCTCCCAGTTGGGATATTCAATCAGTTCGTTGTCTGTCTCGCTACATGCCGTGACGAGTCCGAGTGCCATTCCGCACAGGATGGCTAAGGCGAAAAAATATTTGTTCTTCATCTATAATCGTTATATTACTGCAATTTCTTGAGCAGACTTGCAATGCTCACCTTGTCTTCGATGATGCTGTTGAGATCGTCGATGCTTACGCGCTCCTGCTCCATGGTGTCGCGGAAACGCAGCGTCACGCAGTTGTCCTTGAGTGTGTCGTAGTCAACAGTAACGCAGTATGGTGTTCCGATGGCATCCTGACGACGGTAGCGCTTGCCGATGGTGTCCTTCTCGTCGTACTGGCAGTTGAAATGGAACTTCAGGTTGTTGATGATTTCGCGAGCCTTCTCTGGCAGTCCGTCTTTCTTCACCAACGGCAATACAGCGAGTTTCACCGGAGCGAGTGCTGCCGGCAACTTGAGCACAACACGTGTCTCGCCGTTCTCCAGCTTCTCCTCCTCGTATGAGTGACACATGATAGAGAGGAACATACGGTCGACACCGATACTTGTCTCGATGTCATACGGAGTATAGCTCTCGTTTGTCTGTGGGTCGAAGTATTTGATTGAACGGCCGGAGAATTTCTCGTGCTGCTTCAGGTCATAGTCGGTACGGCTGTGGATACCCTCAACCTCCTTGAATCCAAACGGCATCTTGAACTCGATGTCGGTAGCTGCATTGGCATAGAAAGCGAGCTTCTCGTGGTCGTGGAAACGATAATTGTCGGCTCCGAAGCCCAGTGCCTGATGCCATTTCATACGGAACTCCTTCCATTTCGAGAACCACTCCTTCTCAGTGCCCGGCTTCACGAAGAACTGCATCTCCATCTGCTCGAACTCTCTCATACGGAAAATGAACTGGCGTGCCACAATCTCGTTGCGGAATGCCTTTCCGATCTGTGCGATACCGAATGGAATCTTCATACGTCCGGTCTTCTGCACATTGAGATAGTTAACGAAGATACCCTGTGCTGTTTCAGGACGCAGATAAATCTTGCTTGCTGCATCAGAAGTGGAACCCATCTCTGTAGAGAACATGAGGTTGAACTGACGCACGTCGGTCCAGTTCTTTGTTCCGCTGATAGGGTCAACGATTTCCTCGTCAATGATAATCTGCTTCAGAGCCTCCAGGTTTGGTCCCTGCATTGCCTCTGTGTAGCGTGCATGAAGGTCGTCACGCTTCTTCTGATGCTCCAGCACGCGAGGGTTGGTCTCGCGGAACTTAGCCTCATCAAAGCTGTCGCCGAAGCGTTTGCGTGCCTTGGCGATTTCCTTTTCTATCTTCTCCTCATACTTGCCGATCTGGTCTTCGATGAGCACATCAGCACGATAGCGTTTCTTTGAGTCGCGGTTGTCGATTAGCGGGTCGTTGAAGGCGTCAACGTGTCCGCTGGCCTTCCATATCGTAGGGTGCATGAAGATTGCAGAGTCAATGCCCACGATGTTGTCGTGGAGCAACACCATGCTCTTCCACCAATATTCCTTGATGTTGTTCTTCAGTTCCACACCATTCTGTCCATAGTCATACACTGCTGCCAGTCCGTCGTAGATATCGCTGCTTGGGAACACGAATCCGTATTCCTTGCAGTGAGAGACGATTTTCTTGAAAACATCTTCTTGTGCCATAATCTTATATAGGTTTTATTTATTTTCTTTTCTCAATTGTCAGCATCCTGACCGTCAAATGTCAGTATCCTGATTCTTAATTGCCTGTATTCTTATTGTCAATCGTCATTATTCTGACGAAATCATTTTGCAAAGTTACACTTTTTCCAACATTTACGTGCCGCATTCTCGTTAAATGTTATCAAAATGGGGTTTCAATGCCTGTTTCATTGCCTTGCCAGCATACGGGCAAATTCTATTATCGTGTCGATGCCGAGAGCCATGTCGGCATCGGAAATCTGCACATTGTAATCTGGTTCTATGCCGAATTCCGTGCTTTGCCTGTCGCGGTTGTACATGGGGCATGCACTGAACCTCACTCCCCACCCGTTTGGCAGTTCGCTGCTGAAAGGCATCCCTGCTCCGCCCCCCGTCTTGTCGCCGACAACGATGCATTGTGGAGCACATTTCATGTATTTCACGAATTCGTTTGCGGCACTGTATACAGAACGGTTTGTCAGCACAAACACTTTCTTCTGCCAACGCAGACGGCCTGACGGTTTCAGTCTCTGTTCTCTCATGGATGAGAAGTCGGAGTGTCCCGTTCCTGTCTTATGCTGCATATATCCCACAAGTGTCTCACTGTTGATGAACCGTGCAGCCAGACGCTCCGCCATAGTGAGTTGCCCTCCCCCATTGTTGCGGATGTCAATGACAAGGGCATTGCATGGAGCGAGATACATCAGCACGTCGTCAAGGTTGCCGTCGCCAATGGCTGCATCAAAAGATGAGCAGCGGATGTATCCCACGTTGTCGTCGAGACGGCGATAGCGCAGCGCCCCGGCTATACGATAATCGGTGGCGAGATAGCGGCGCTCCAGCGAGTCGCTGAAATTCTTGGGATAGTCTTCATGCCATCGCCAATAGCGTGCTGAATTGAAACTGGCATACATGTTGACATGTCCGTCACGCAGTTCGCCGAGCATGTTTCCCAACACTTCGAAGAGCTGCTCGTCGTTCATCCTGTCGTCAATCTGACGGGAATAGCGGTCGTGTACCTCATCCCAATCGAGACCGTATGCCTGCCGTTTATAGTCGAAAAAGCAGTATCTCTCATTAACTATCTTCCATAGCGCCTCAAAGTTTCCGCGTGGCGTGTCACTCATCTCCTCCTCATCCACACACGACGGGAATGACACCGCCACGGAGAGCAGCATGGCGAGCAGCAACAATGCATGGGTTATCTTTCTCATGGCTGCAGTCTTGTTAGTCTGAACGTCCGCGTCATTCCGATGACGAACAGATGTGAGTAACTGTGATATTTCAGATTATTCACCTTTGCCTGTCTGTAGTCGCCCATATATCCGAGGCGCAGAGTAGTCTTGGCAATGTTGAAGTCGAGAGAGAGGGTATTGCGCAGCGAGGGTGTGGCGATGAATGTCGTGGGCACTGCGTTGTGGTCGTAGTCGCCTTTTGAGAATATCTCATAATACGACTGTCCGTAGTTGGGACTGAACATCAGTCCGCAGAGCGGCACACTCACCTCATAGTTCAGCGTGAATGGTTTTCCCGCTACAGTGAACTTGTATGCTGCCATCGCCACTGGGGAGATGTCGAAGCTCAGACGAGCCTGTGCCGGATTGTTGCCGTTGCGGGTATTATAGAGGAATCCGATATTGGCATCCGCCATACCGCCGGCTCTGACGGTCAGTCTGTCGCCGAAGAGCGTCCATCGGCGCAGGAAACCATAGCAGAAATCGTAGGAACCAGCCATTTCGTTGGCATTGTCGGCACGGTTGCGGGAAAACGATGCCATGCCTTGATGCACGATGAGTCGGCGCCACTTCCGATGTTCGCTTCCGCGGACAGTCTGTGATATGTAACGAAGCTCCGTACCCGAATATTTCTCCGGCGAGAGATAGGTATCAAGGACGTTCACGCCTCCCACTCCCAGAAGTCTCGTGTTCGTTATCACCTTGCCTCTTGACCAGGCGACGCTGTCGTTGCTCTGGGCATGACACGACAGACCGCTTCCGCACAATGGCGGAAGCATAAGCGAGAGGACTGCCAGAAGCAATATCCTCTGCGGTTTCCTGACATACTGCCGTAGATGTTTCATTGTTGTGTATCGCTATTGGGAATCGGGTATAAGCCGTGTGTCATCGTCATTCATCGAAAAGACTCAGCTGCCCTGTTATCTCGTCTATTATCTGCTGTTTCGACTTGCCTGCATCCGGGTCGAGATTCTCCGAAGCCTTATTATCGGCTGTCCCGTCAGCATCTGCCGGCGGCACATCGCCGCCATCAGCAGGTTCAGAATCCTCCGGTTCGGCAGCTACAGGTTCCAGTTCTTCGATCTTTGCAAGTTCAAAGGTGGTGAGTCGTTTGCCTCTTGCCTTGTATCCCTTGACGAGGGCGAATTCGTTGACATCCAGTTCCAGCGTTCCTCTGAAAGCATCGTTGCCGCCAAATGTGAGAAGCAGATGTGGAGCCGGAGTGTCGGTCAGCAGCAGCAGTTCATTCTTCGGGTTCTCGCCGATATAGCTCTGCCTGCGTTTTGTCATCTCGAAGAGGAAACGCTTGATATATGGCGTTCCGCCCTGGTCGGCATCCCTCACCACGGCACACCACACCTTATGAGGAACGAATTTCTCTATCCTCATGATGTTGTCCTCGTAGTGGTTGTTGGCATCGAAATTGGTCATATAGTATTCTCCGCTCTTGAGCACCACGAGGATATGCTCGCCCTCGTTGAACTCGCCGAGCAGAGTGCCGTGGTCGTCGTAGTTGAGACGGTTCACGTCGGCGTCGAACCACACCTTCCTGCCGCCCAGCGTACTGTGTCCGTGGCTCTTCAGCGAGATGCGGTGCACAGGGTATTTCGTCAGTATGTTTCCCATTGCCGTTCTGCTCTTCACGAGGATTTTCGAGAAATCCTTCTCTATGAATATGTTCTTGAGTTTCGGCGTCGGGTCGAGCGTCACTTTGATTATCTCTGCCTCACCGTTAGGATTGGCTGTGAAATAGTTCACTCTTGACCCTGGTTTGCCCTGCGTCAGGTCGTAGTCGCGATCGCGTGTCACGGTAGGCACATTAAAGCGCTTGATATAGTAGTTGCCCTGCTTTCCATCACGATACACCACATTATATATCGTGCGCTTGTCGTTCTTCTTGAACACGGCTACATGAATGATATTCTTGCCCACGAACACCTTGTCGGCAACTTTTATCACCTTGTATTTTCCGTCTTTATAGAAGATTATGATGTCATCGATGTCTGAACAGTTGCACACGAACTCGTCTTTCTTCAGACCAGTGCCCACAAAGCCTTCCTGGCGGTTGATATAGAGTTTCTCGTTCGCCTCCACCACTTTAGTCGCCTCGATGGTGTCGAAGTTGCGGATTTCGGTGAGACGGGGATGGTTCTTGCCGTATTTTTCCTTGAGGTATGTAAACCAGGCTGCCGTCACCTCCACCATGTTCGAGAGGTCGCGGTCGATGCTGTCTATCTCCGCCTTTATCTTCGCCATCAGCTCGTCGGCTTTGTCTTTGTTGAATTTCAGGATGCGCTGCATCTTGATTTCCATTAGGCGCAGGATGTCGTCCTTTGTCACCTCTCTGATCATCTGAGGATAGTATGGCGTGAGCCTTTCGTCTATATGTGCACATGCAGCGTCCATGTCGGGAGCGTTCTCGAATTTCTTGTCCTTATATATGCGCTCCTCGATGAATATCTTTTCGAGCGACGCGAAGTGCAGCTGTTCGAGCAGCTCCGCCTTGCGTATCTCAAGTTCCTTGCGTATGAGTGCCTTTGTGCGCTCCACCGAACTGCGCAACACGTCGCTGACGGTGAGGAACTGTGGTTTGTCGTCCTCTATCACGCAGCAGTTTGGCGATATGTTCATCTCGCAGTCGGAGAAGGCGTATAGGGCGTCGAGTGTCTTGTCCGACGACACTCCCGGGGCGAGATGCACCTGTATCTCCACTTCGGCGGCTGTGTTGTCGTCCACTTTGCGCGCCTTTATCTTTCCCTTCTCGATTGCTTTCAGTATTGAGTCTATAAGCGTTGTAGTGGTCTTGCCGAACGGTATCTCGCGGACGACGAGGGTCTTGTTGTCGAGTTTCTCTATCTTTGCTCTCACCTTGAGCACTCCGCCTCGCTGTCCGTCATTGTATTTGCTCACGTCGATGCTGCCGCCAGTGGGGAAATCGGGATACAGCTGGAACGGCTCGCCATGGAGATAGCTCACGGCGGCATCGCAGATGTCGTTGAAGTTGTGGGGCAGTATCTTTGACGACAGTCCCACGGCGATTCCTTCTGCTCCCTGTGCCAGGAGGAGCGGGAACTTGGCAGGCAGAGTGATAGGTTCCTTGTTTCTGCCGTCGTAGGAGAGCTGCCAGTCGGTGGTCTTCTGGTTGAACACCACGTCGAGGGCAAACTTGGAGAGTCTCGCCTCTATATATCGCGGTGCGGCGGCACGGTCGCCGGTGAGGATATTTCCCCAGTTTCCCTGACAGTCAACGAGCAGGTCTTTCTGTCCGAGCTGCACCAGGGCGTCGCCGATAGAGGCATCGCCGTGGGGATGGAACTGCATGGTGTGTCCCACGATGTTTGCCACCTTGTTGTAGCGTCCGTCGTCCATGCGCTTCATGGAGTGCAGGATACGTCGCTGCACGGGTTTGAGCCCGTCTTCGATATGCGGCACGGCTCTCTCCAGGATTACGTAAGAGGCGTAATCCAGAAACCAGTTCTTGTACATACCGCTCAGGTGATGTACGGCGGAGGCATCGAAGCGGTTCGTCGGCTTGTAGTCGGAATGCTCCGCAGGCTGGTCGTCGGCATCGTTGTCTGTCTGCCCATCGCTGCCCTCGCCAGCCGGCTGGTCCTCGCTGCCGGCTGCCATGGCTTCGCCGTCTCCGGGCATATCGCCGTCGTTGTTTCGGGTCAACTCATTGTCGTCTCTTGTCTCGTCATCTCTTGTCTCGTCGCTCATATATGTATTTTCTGATACCTGTGGTTTGTCATGACACCGCAAGCGTTAACCCCACTACCACATGGCGGGCAGCCCACACTTGCGAAACTCATGTCGTTTGTATTATCTCATTGTTCCATCTCCCGCCATCGGCAGGCTTCCACACTACGGCAGACTGCCTCAAATTGGCAAAAAGGAAAATTTCTTCAAAAGTACTGATTTTTCCCGACAATGGCAAATTTATTTTTCAAAAGCCCCATCACAGTGCCTTCAATCTTCCACATTCCCGACAAATCAATGATAATGAACTATTTTTCAATGCTTTTCATTGCTCTGTCGAATAATTGTCTTATATTTGCAATGCCTTACCGCCAGTGCCGCAGAGCGGCGAGAGTATCTGCTGCAAACCACCTCAGAAGCAGAAAACTGAAGAGACAACTACCGGATAAAGCGTTTTACCAGTTAACCGACTGCACATTGCAGACATGCAAAACACAGAATGACAAAAGAAAAACAATATAGGGATGTTCTATAAATTAACTTGTTAACAATTAGAGATTTACTTTGATATTTCAG
>ERZ791617.918-NODE-918-length-13990-cov-4.23875_pt1 | contig 13990 bp, 10 predicted proteins | sample MGYA00510272_ERZ791617 | MGnify/ENA primary metagenome ERZ791617 (study PRJEB30046, sample SAMN00715200) | human gut metagenome | study: EMG produced TPA metagenomics assembly of the A metagenome-wide association study of gut microbiota in type 2...
AGTCCGTAACTTTCTCATAGAAATTCGGTAACTTTCTATTTGAAGTTGATTGGACTTCTATTTCTGCTTGCTTCGATATGCAATAAAAAACATATCCGCCTCCAGATTTTTCATACAGGATATACACGGTGTAATTGTATAAAAATACAATATTACACATCCGCCTTTTAACCCAAAACGGTCATTAGGGCGTGTAATGTAATTACAAACAATCCCTAACGACCGATTTAGGTTTCAGTCAGTCTGCAAGTTTTGCAGACATGAGTTTTTCATTACTAAACGATTAATAACCAGGGTTTACGAAGTCCTGACCATTCTTCATCAAGTCGATGTAACCCTGTGGAATTGGCTTCAACACATAGTTCTTGTCCCAATACTTTGCAAGATTCGGGTGGGTCTCCTGCAGATAGTTAACTGAGTCGAGAAGACCTAAGCGCACGAGGTCGAAGAATCTGTTGTATTCTCCACACAGCTCTCTACCACGCTCATCCAGGATGCTGCGCAGGTCTACCGACGGCAGTGGGTTAGCACCGGCACGTGAACGGATCTTGTTGACATAGTTCTTTGCAGAAGTAGCATCGCCGAGCTGCAAGGCAGCCTCAGCAGCTATGAGATAAACCTCTGGAGTACGCATGATGAACGTAGCGTTCAGGTTACCGAGACGATACTTTGCATAATTCTCTACGATATAGTTAGAAGAGTTGTGCTTGTTGAGAACCGGCCAGAAATATCTCAACTGATTCTCTGTTCCGTCGGCATTCTGATCGATAATCTCCTTGTCGGCATCGCTATAAAGCTTCTTGTAGTCAATGAGCAGATAGTTGCTTGTACCAGCCTTTGCAACTTCAGTTGCATAGTCAGCATCCTGCGGCATGACAATCTTGATAGCGAGTTCGCCATTGTTGATCTTCTTTCCCTTCATGGAAGCGTCTTTTCCGTACATGTTGCAGTCAGACTCTGTCCACTCGTATCCGCTCTCACGGTTACAGTTCCACTCTGTTGTGAACCACTTGTGGAAACGTGGGTCGAGAGTACCGTCGCTCTGTACAAACAGGCTTAGCAGATGCTGTGTAGGCATGAAGTCACCCTCCTTTGAGCCTTCCCACTTCTGATGGTCCTCACCGAGGTTCTGACGTGCTCCGAAATGAGTAAGCCAGCAGTTGAAGCGCTCGTCGTTACGGTTCAAGTTTGCCAAACCGGTTGAACCAGCCTGTGCCTTTCCGTCTACAGCCCAACGCTGCTTCCAGAGAGCCTCAGAGTTTCTGTAGTTATTTGCCTCAGCAAACACATCGTCGATATTTGAATACATGTGTGTGTTATACTTAGCGCCACCGGTCTCACAGTCTTCGATAAGCAGTCGTGCTGCGTCAAGAGCCTTCTGATAGTCAGCCTGTTTGTCGTTGTCCCAACGTGTCTTCTGCAAATAAGCCTTGGCGAGGAATGCTATGGCAGCCTTTCTTGGAGGGTCGGTAGTTGTAGCATCATCACCTATCTTAAGGTTCTGTGCAGCAAATTCCAAGTCCGGGATGATAACTTCGTTATAAATAGTCAGCGGATCTGTACGCTTAGGAGAGTAAGTAAGGTTCTCGCCCTTGGTGTCGGTAATCATAACCACGCCGCCGAACTGCTCTACGAGGTTGAAATAGTATACCGCTCTCATCATTCGCGCCTCGGCAATGTATGAGTTGAGCTGCTCCTTAGAATAAGTCTTGTTATACTTAGCCATGTCGATGGCAGTATTACAAGCTCCTATACCATCATATGCACAGTTCCAGAATCCCTGTGTATAGGTTGTGTTCTTCGCTCCGCCCATAAACCAGAAGTAGTTCTGCTGGTTAGTTACGAAGTCTGCAGCCGAAGTCCACAAGTCACTTTCTGCCTCAGAGAGAGCCATATAGCCAGCCGAGAGAGCCTGCGGCTTGCCCCATGATGATGTACCGTCGGCAGTACCATAGAAATATCTCGTCATTGCAAAATAGCACTGGTTTACGAAAGCCACGTAGTTGTTGGTTTCGGCATACTGTTCCATTGTGCCGCCACCAGGATTATACTCTTCGAGCATATCGGTGCAGGATGTCAATCCTCCAGAAAGGAGTACCGATCCAAGTATTGTTGATAATATCTTTTTCATTTTCTTGTATTTTAATTGTTGGACTGTTTTATATTTCCACACATCATATAATTAGAAAGTTACGTTTACTCCGAATACGAACTCCCTGTATGTTGGGAATGCATCAGAACCACCTGTTTCAGGGTCAGTATCCTTCAGGATGCTCTTGCAGAAGATTACAGGGTTGTAGGCTGTTGCATAGAAGCGGACACGCTCCATGAATGCCTTCTTCACGAGGCTGGTCGGAAGAGTGTAGCCCAATGTGATGTTCTTAATCTTGAAGAATGAGCCGTCCACATATGTAAGGGCAGAATAGTAAGCAGACTGCTTCTTTGCGGAACCCGGACGTGGGAAGTATGCTCCCTGGTTGTTCTCTGTCCAGTAGTCGGTACCTGCAATCTGGTTTACTGTGATATCGTCAGAAGCGGTGTAGCGGCTAAGCATGTCGCTCTGAATCATCTGACCGAGACGAGCCATTGTGTGGATGCTCAGGTCAAAGCCTTTATATGTGAAGTTGTTGGTGAAACCGAGTACCCAGTTAGGGTTAGAGTGGCCGAGCACCATACGGTCGTCAGTTCCATAAGGATGAACACCTCCGTCGCCGTCCTTCTCTATCGTCTCTACCTTTATCAAACCAGGCTCAGAACCATACTTGGCAGCCTCTTCAGCTTCGGCTGTTGACCAGATGCCTGCATATTTGTAGCCATAGAATGAGTTTATAGCCTTACCTACGAAAAGGTTCTTGCCGTTTGTCGTATCAAGATAGTAGCCTGTTTCGATAGGCATTGACACGATTCTCTCCTTTGACCATGTAGCTGTAAGCGTTGTGCTCCATGTGAAGTCCTTATTCTGGATGTTATGGCTGGTGATGGTAGCCTCGACACCATAGTTTCTTGTCTTGGCAAGATTCTGCCATGTAGAGATAGGTGAACCCCACATTGTGATACCTGAAGTAATAGGCACCTGCTGACGGAAGAGGAGTCCCTTTGTTGTAGTGTTGAAGTATTCAACAGAACCGGCGATGCGGCTGCGAAGTACTGCGAAGTCGAGACCGATGTTCCAGTTGTATGACTTCTCCCATCCGAGAGTGTTGGAACCATAAGAGTTGTACTGGATAACATTTGCCCTTGCACCATCGCGCATACCTGTTCCGGTAAAGAAGTAAGGTATAGACTGTGTTGCATACGCACTTGCACCTGTGATACCGTTCTCATGGTCTGTAGACATCATACCAGAGTTACCTGTCACACCGTAACCTACTCTCAGCTTCAAGTTGTCGAGCCAGCTGTCAGTAGCCTTGCCCATGAAATTCTCCTCGCTGATACGCCATCCGAGAGCAACAGCAGGGAACATGTCCCACTTGTTATCATCAACGAACCATGAAACGCCATCCCAACGGTTAGAGAAGTTGAAGAGGTAACGTCCTTTATAAGAGTAGTTCAAACGGAAGGCATAAGAAAGCTTCTGCCACTTCTGATATTCTGAATATGCCTTTGAATCTCCTCCCTTAAGCTGGTGCCACTGATAAGAATCCATGGCAAGACCGTTTGAATAGGCTCTTGCATACTCTGTTTCACCCACGATGTATGAAGAGATGAGCTGACCGCCGAACGTGTGGTCACCGATTGAATTGTTGTAAGAGATTACGTTCTCCCAGTTGTACTGCCAGTTGTTGGTGTTTGAAGACTCACCGAATGGCAACGAGCTGTATGAAGGAGCTGTAGCACTTGCCTGTGCACCACGGAACTTACCGTTTCTTGCATGCTTCAGGATTCCGTTGAAAGAGGTCTTTGCAGAGAGTCCCTTTATCGGTGTCCATGTCATGGAACCTGATACATTCAGGTATGTAGTACGCACATTCTCTGCATACTGGTTCTTGATGAAGTCACCAAGAGGTGTTGTCAAGCCACCTACATATTTATAATTGATTTCTCCATCCTCTGTATACGGGTCGCCAAGAGGCAGCGCCTTCAACGCATTGATAAAGGTATGGCGGCTTCCCAAATTCCGGTCAGAATAGTTAAGGTTTGAAGTGAACGATGCAGAGAGCCATTTGTTAAGCTCCTGGTCGATGTTCATCCTCAACTGATAAACCTTCTGATTGTCAGTCTCGATAAGACCCTTCTGGTTTGTATAAGCAGCCGAAGCAAAAATCTTTGTCTTCTTTGTTCCACCGGAAACAGAAAGACTGTACTTCTGCTGTGTTGCGGTGTTCTTGATCTGGTCAACCCAGTCGATCCACTTACCCTGCTGATAGGCATTGAGATAGTCGGAGTTTCCGAAGAGTGAAGCATCATCTGCCGGTGCCTGACCATGGATATATGTATAGGCATCACGCTGGTATCTCATCCACTCGTCACCTACCATTCCGTGCTGGAAGTTAGGTGTGCCGGAGAATCCGTAATATGCATCGAAGTTTACACGTGCCTTACCTTCTTGACCACGCTTTGTGGTAATGATGATAACACCGTTGGCACCAGCGGAACCATAGATAGCTGTAGAGGATGCGTCTTTCAATACGTCGATTGACTCAATATCCGAAGGGTTTACGTCTTCATAGCTTCCGCCCTGCACTCCGTCGATAATGAACAAAGGAGCATTGTCACCATAAATAGAACGGCTACCACGCAACAGGATGCTTACGCCTGAACCAACCTGACCGGAAGTCTTGGTAATATCCAAACCTGCCACTTTACCCTGGAGAGCCTCCATGGCATTGGTTGTAGGAGCGATGGTAATATCTTCGGTCTTCATTGTCGTAACAGCACCGGTAAGGTCTTTCTTCTTTACCGTGCCGTAACCGATCACGACAACATCGTCAAGTCCTACAAGATCCTGTTCCATCTTGATGGTCATTCCTTCCTTCAAGGTCACGGTAACAGTCTTGAATCCTACATACGATACAGTTACCTTTGTACCTGGAGCACCGTCAAAGCTGAAGTTGCCATCAATATCAGTTACCGTACCTCCATTTCCGGAAACCGGTTTGATGATAACTCCAAGCAGAGCCTCTCCGTTTTGGTCGGTAACCTGACCTTTTACTACTTTTTTCTGATTTAATGCATACGCAGCATTTTCTTGTACGCCACTGGCTTTTGCCTGTGAAGGCAAAGATGCCAAAGCGCCCGCAAACAGTACAGCACATACGCCTGTACCTATAAAGGCTGTCTTCTTTTGCATACTCAATTAGATTTAGCGTTAATATTATTAGTAAAGTTGTTATTATATTTTTTACATGCTTGCCTTATTCAACATTCTATCGTGTTTTCTTGGATTTTCCAATTATCATGCTTCACAGGTAGGTTTATTGTCTAACAGGCTTTATATTTTCTTCATTCTTTTTTGCAAAGATATATAACTAAATTTTAAATCTCTTGACTTTTATCAAAAAATTAACAGAAAGAAACAATAAATGTTGTATTATTCCCAATTATTAAAGTAATCAATGACAAATATTAAAGTTTTTCAACAACAAGTCTGACATATCGGGAGAAGTTGGCTGTTATTGGTATGCATTTGTAAAAGACTGAACTTTCTGATTCATAAAAAAAGACAACGCCTTGACTTATTCTTTCCTGTACTCTTACGGAAGTCCTGGAGTAATCTCACGGAAGTACTGGAGTTATCTCTCGGAAGTCCTGGAGTAATCTCTCGGAAGTCCTGGAGTAATCCCACGGAAGTACTGAAACAACATCCCTAAGAGTTATGGAGAAATCACATATATACGACACTTAAGCTACAGGGTTGAGCAGAACAAAAAAAAGACTTTGATGTTTTTTCTTAAATCAGAAAGATGAATGAATATAAAACAGGGCTTTATTTTGCATTTACAGAATTTATGAGTAAATTTGCACGCACATTCATTATACATTATATAGAATATGATGCAAGCTATGATTTTTGCAGCGGGATTAGGCACAAGACTGAAACCCATAACAGACCATATGCCGAAGGCTATGGTCAGCGTAGGAGGGGAACCGCTCATAAAACATGTTATAGAAAAACTGAAATCTGCTGGAACTGAACGCATCGTGGTGAACGTTCACCACTTTGCCACGCAGATTACTGACTACCTGAAAGAGAACAACAATTTCAATACAGATATACGAATCTCCGACGAATCAGACAAACTGCTTGACACAGGGGGAGGAATAAAGAAAGCACAAGACCTGTTTGACAAGGAGTATCCTATTCTTATCCATAATGTGGACATCCTCAGCAATGTAGACCTGAAGAGATTCTACGAAGCAGGAATCAGCAACAGCAACATCGACAAGGAGAACACAACAGTTGATGCAGTACTGCTCGTAAGCGAAAGGAAAACGAAACGCTATCTGCTCTTTGACAACAGCATGCGGCTCGTCGGATGGACAAACATCGAGACGGGAGAAGTACGAAGCCCCTACCCTAACCTGAACCCTAAAGACTGCAAGATGTATGCCTTTGCGGGAATACACACCATATCTCCACGGCTGTTCGAAATGATGGATGAAGACTTCCCCGACAAGTTCGGAATAATAGACTTCTATCTGAAAGCCTGCAAAAGCCACATCATCAAAGGCTACGTGAAAGAAGACCTCAAGCTGCTCGACGTAGGAAAACTCGACACTCTGAAAGAAGCTGAAGACTTCGTGCAAACACGAGAAAGCTGAACAGCTCTTACTGAAAACAGAAAAAGAATTTATCATTATAACAATAAAAACAAAATGCAACAGAAGATCATAATTTTGGATTTCGGTTCACAGACGACGCAGCTCATCGGACGCCGCGTACGTGAATTAGACACCTTCTGCGAGATTATGCCTTACAACAAGTTCCCTAAGGATGACGAGAACGTTATCGGCGTCATCCTCAGCGGAAGCCCCTACTCGGTACACGACAAAGAGGCTTTCAAGGTAGACTTGAGCCAGTTTATAGGCAAAATCCCTGTGCTCGGAATATGCTACGGTGCACAATACATATCGTATGCCAACGGGGGAAAGGTGGAAGCTGCTGACTCACGCGAATATGGCCGCGCCAACCTTGAGACTTTCGACAAGGAGAATCCTCTCTTCAAAGGATTCGTTGACAACTCACAGGTATGGATGAGCCACGGAGATACCATAACCGCAATCCCAGAAGACTACAAGTGTATTGCATCTACAGCAAACGTAAAGTTCGCAGCATACGCTTCAACAAAGCAACCGGTATGGGCAGTACAGTTCCATCCGGAGGTTTTCCACTCTCTGCAAGGCACACAGCTATTGAAGAACTTTGTGGTTGACATCTGCGGTAGCAGACAGGACTGGAGTGCAGACTCCTTCGTGGAAACCACAGTGAAAGAACTAAAGGAGCAGCTTGGCGACGATAAGGTTATACTCGGTCTGTCGGGTGGTGTCGATTCAAGTGTGGCTGCCGTATTGCTGAACAAGGCTATCGGCAAGAACCTGACATGTATCTTCGTTGACCACGGAATGCTGCGTAAGAACGAGTTCCGCGATGTGATGAAAGACTACGAGTGCTTGGGGCTTAACGTTATTGGCGTGGACGCTTCAGAGAAGTTCTTTGCAGACCTTGCCGGAGTTACCGATCCGGAAAAGAAGCGCAAGATAATAGGAAGGGACTTCGTTGAAGTCTTCAATGCCGAAGCAAAGAAACAGACTGGTGCTAAATGGCTTGCACAGGGCACTATCTATCCTGACCGCATAGAAAGCCTCAACATCACAGGTAAGGTTATCAAAAGCCATCACAACGTAGGTGGACTGCCTAAGGAAATGAACCTGCAGCTCTGTGAGCCGCTGAAGTGGTTGTTTAAAGACGAGGTTCGTCGCGTAGGCCGTTCTCTCGGCATGCCGGAACATCTTATCACTCGTCATCCTTTCCCTGGTCCTGGCCTTGCTGTACGTATCCTTGGTGATATTACTCCTGAGAAAGTACGTATTCTTCAGGATGCCGACGATATCTATATCCGTGGACTTCGCGAATATAAGGTTAAGCTCTCCGGTGAGGATGCACGACGCGTATTGGCAGCCGGAGTACCGGCAGACATGCAGAACGGCGAGATTGAGGTTTCGCTTTACGACCAGATATGGCAGGCAGGAACAGTATTGCTGTCTACAGTACGCAGCGTTGGCGTGATGGGAGATGAACGTACTTATGAACATCCTGTAGCTTTGCGTGCCGTAACGAGTACTGATGCTATGACTGCCGACTGGGCACATCTTCCATACGACTTCATGGCAAAGGTAAGCAATGAGATTATTAATAAGGTACGCGGAGTGAACCGCGTATGCTATGACATCTCGTCAAAGCCACCAGCAACAATAGAGTGGGAATAGTCGGAATACCGATAAACAACCACTCAAATAAAGATGAATTAATTTAAACTCAATAAGTTAGGGGATTCGTTGACGTAAATCACTGATTGTCAACAAATCCCCTTTATTGTACATTTTATCCAAAACCGTCCCCGATTTCGTCCCTGCTTATCCCCGATAGCATTGGTTATATGGCAGTGTTGAACTCCAATAACTTGGCTATCTGTTCGGGAGTAGCCTTCACGTATTTATAAAATGTGCGCTCGTTGGTATGGCCTGTAAGCTGCATGATAGCGTAGGTAGGCTTACCTGCCAAAAACATATTTGTAGCAAATGACCTTCTTGCAGTGTGGAAACCTATCAAATCATATTTCTTGTGCTTGAGCGTTGTGACCTTTCCACCCCGATTTTCAGTTATGGCTGTAATCTCGTTAATCCCTGCCAATCTCCCCAAGTTTTTTAGATGTTCATTACTGTTGTGCTTGTCTCCAAGTTTAGGTAACACACCATGATATTTATTGTAGATGGCTCGTACACATGGATGCAGTGGGATGATAACTCGCTTTTTCGTCTTCTCGGCAATAATAGAAACTGTATTCCCATTCTCGTCTAAATTCCATATTCCATCGTTCAGCTTGTTTAAGTCACTCCTGCGTAGTCCTGTATAGCAGCCGATAACGAAAAGGTCTCTTGTCTTTTCCATTGTACTTTTTTCGTCTATCAAGCCTTCTTGCTTGAGCTTTGGTATATCCAAATTGTAGATGGCTTTAATCTCGTCCTCATTGAGATATATGTTATCCACGTCCTTTCCCTTTCCTCTCAATTGTTTATAATAGGTATCGTCTATATCAAACTTAGCTCTTTTGGCTGCATTCAATTGAGCCTTTACGATTTCATAAGTGGCGTAGATGGTATTTTCTGTGTAATTCTTCTTGCTATACCCCCAATCCATAAACTTTGTTCCAAAATTTTGTGCTGTGAATGTCTCAAACGTATCTGCAAGATTGCAATCTTCCAAGAAAGATTGTAAACGGTGAATTACTGTTGTTTGAGCATTCTTCGTTCGGTCAGCTACATAACGTCCTGTGTGGGTATCAAGTCTATCGCTGTTTATATTGCTCAACATCCACTCCGTAGCTTTTGTTTCTTGCTTATCCATCGCCTTCAACTCTCCATCGAAAAACCAATTTGCATAACGCTTGATACTTCTCGTTAGCTCATCCTTATCGGTAAGACGTTTATTATAGTCATTCCAATAGCTTATCTTATCTAACATAAAATCGTTGAATTTCTTCAAGAAGGTATTGGTCTTTGATGCTGCACGATTATCTCTGTCCTTAAATTTTTCCTTAGATGTATAGCAAATATGTTTTTTCTTGTCCCACATTTCTGTTTTAACCACTTGTTTTGTTGATACCTTGGTTGTCATACCATTACAACGAACACTAAAAAATACCAAGCTCTCTTCTCTTTTTGGATATTGCAGTATATAACTGCATTTTACATTATTTTCTACCATACATTATTTTTTTACCATTAGACATTTGTTTAACTGTTCCAAATATACTACTTGGATGAAGCCTTTGATGAAATTGTTAGCCAACAATTGTTAATTCACGCACTTTACGCAATGTATTCACGCTTGTATGAGTGATTTTAGATACATTTCGTAATGAAATACCTTTTTTCAAAAGTCGTAACTCTTCGGCATATTCCTCACGCATATCATCTTGTGATTTGCGATAACCTGTCTTCCTGCCAACTTTTCCGCCGTTATCTCTAAAATGGTTATAACCGCTCTTCATACGGCTACGGATTAAAGAACGTTCCATGCTGTTAAACTGAGCGATAATCCCGAGAACCAAAGATGCGATAGGGTTTACAGAACCATCTTCAAGCAAGGTTTCAAGTCCATTTTGATGTATATAGAGCGATACTTTCTGCTCGTTTAGTTCTTCAATGACTTGGAGAAAGTCAACGATTCTACGAGACAAACGGCTACACTCATAAATTAACACCTTGTCAACCTTGTTGTTTCGCACATAGTTCAACAACTCAGATAACGCATTGCGTTCAGCCACCTTTTTTGCTCCACTGATTTTCTCACAGAAAACTTTGACTACTTCATAATTCATGCGCTTCGCATAATCTTTTAACTCGTCAACCTGCCTGTCATAGTCTTGAATGACGGTGGAAACTCTTGCGTATATAACTACTCTTTTCATATTCGTATTGATATTATGTGTTACTATTATGGCCGCTAAAGTACATAAATTATCAATTGGAACCAAATTATTAGTGATATCTAAAGTTAAATCGTATAATTTAGATTGATATTTAATATCAATTTGCTACCTTTGCAGCAAAAATGAATGATATGAAAGTCAATTTAAGTCAAACAGTGAAGAAATTGTGCAATAATCAGAATATGACTCTGAAAGATTTAGCAAATAAAATGGAGATAGCTCCCGAAAGCCTTTCCCGAGCTATAAATGGCAATCCTCAATTATCTACTTTGGAGTCTATTGCAACCCATTTGGATGTAAATATATCTGAATTGTTTTCTTTTTCTCACACAATTTCGTTACATTCTATAATAGTGCATGACAATACTACTTATATTGCAGACGATTTGAACAGCTTAATAAATAATGTAAAGGCTATTTGTGCAAAAGAAGGTGTTGAGCTGTAAAAGAATAACCGCCAAGTATTGATTCTTTAAAAATTCAACACTTGGCAGTTTCATTTGTTCACATAGAATTGGTAATTACTTTGATTCTATGCGCTTCGTTTCTTGTTCAAGCAACGTTATCAAGTCCTTTTCGACTTGGGAAAAAGTTGCATCCATATCCATTTCTCCAATACCATCAAAGTGCTTTATAATGGATAGTCCACCAAACGGCTTAGTCATTGTTACTTTAAAAGTATCAGAAGAAATCATTTCGCAATAGCCCTCTAAATGGCATTCTTTGCCGTTGACAATAGGATTAATGTCAATATCAAATCGGTACATATCGCTTACTTATTAGAATAATCCCCATTCGGCAAATTTCTCAAAGCCACCGACCTGTTTGATGTATTGACGAGCGATTTCTACTATCTCACGATAAGGTTTACCGTCAATAGTTTCATCGCCAATAGCACAAAACAATTCAACCTTTTTATCTGTTTGTTGGGCTTTCAAGAAAGCATAAATGTTGACGGAAACATCAGCCTTTGAAAGGTCTTTCCCCTGCACTCCTCCGCCCGAAACAGACTGAGCCATATCCGAACCGAGCTTGCGATTTGTTGCTCCTGCGTCTACATCAGTTCCTCCTGTCCAATCTCCGAGCGGATTAACAATGGCGTTAGGGTAGATTCGCTTCAAATCATCTGATGGGACGTTACTTTGGCAGATAATAAGCTTGCCATTGCCTAACACATACTTACCATCTGAAGGGTAACGCTTGTAGATGTCATGGGCGATTTTGCTGAGTTCTTTTTCCTCCTCAGTCAATGGAACACCCTTAAAGATTCCATTATCGCCACAGCGTACTTCTCCGTCTTGGTTGCTTGCAAGGATAGGGTCTTGTGCTACCATTACGAGAGAGAGTTTCAAATCTGTACGCTTTGTGATACGACTAACAATAGTCTCAGCCTCAGCGTCTGAAATGTTCACGCTACTCTCAATGATGATGTTTACTACACCATGTCCAAGCAGTACTTCAACTGCAATTTTCGGATTCTCTACCTTTGAATAAGCAAGGTCTACCAATGCCCCTGCGATTCTGTCTGCCACCTTGTCGGGATGCGCCGGATTAACTTTTTCAATCATAATTCTTACCTGTTTAAATGTTATTCTTTTTGTTCATATAGCTTTCAATAGATGAGTAGCTTATACCTTCTGATAGGTATTTGTTGATTAACTCATACTTTCTTGTACTTACGCTAAGCTCCAAATCTTTTATTCGCTTGTTCAGAGGCGTTAAAGTGTGCTGATAGGTGATATTGTCAATGCCACCACTCCTCAACTTGGCTTTCAATTCTCGTTTCTGTTTTTTGATTGTGTCGATTTCCTTCTCGGTATTCTTCTTAAAGAGTTGGAACTCGGAAAAAGCCTTACTTATCCTTGCTTCGTTGAGCTTCATGTAAGTATCTTTATAAAATGTATACCATTTGAATACTTCTTCATTGAGATGTTCTACACGTTTTTTCAATTGGTCTATCTCATGCTGCATGAAATACTCTTTGATTTCTCTTGTATAGTCGAGCTTTCCCTTATCCTCATTGTGCAAGATGGCAAGCAATTCTTCAAGTGTGTAGGCTTGATAAATGTGCTTTGCCTCGTTGTAACGTGTATTGATAGACGTAAAAGGCTTCCAACAACTTGAAAATGAGGATAGATGTATCTGCTCAATCCTTCCATCTTCGTAAACTTCCGAACAATAGTTTGCACCGCTCAACGGACTGCCTGCTAAGTGGAATACGAGGCTTCGATTACCATCTTTGTCTATGCGCATAGCATTTGCGCAAGCAGCCCACCATTCCAAGTATATGCCTACGGTTGGAGCGTTGAAGCCTGATGTACCCATATATGCGAGTCCGTTTTGTACGGCTACAGGAGTGAGAAACATTCGGCTATCTCTCATAATGCGTTCCTTGTGTGCCAACAGAAAGAAAGCATGGTCAGTGAAGAGCTTCTTTTGCCGTTCTGTTTCTTCAGTTGGTTTTGGTTGTGGCTTACTCGGTTTGTTGCCAACGTTCAGATACACGCCTGTTGTGTCTAACTTCATTTTGTCGTCAGCAAAGGCAGTCTGAGGTGTTTCTTTGGGATAGCACTCAAGTACAGCACCACTCATTAAGGTGATGCTGTTTTGTGGATGTAAAGTATTGTTGTCTGTCATTGTCTAAGTGATTTTAATTGTTATTGAATGAGATTTGTTTGCCTAAGATGTAGATGTTTGATTGATTGAGAAGAGCGTAGTCGATAGGCGGTTCTGTTTCATAGACCAGACAATCACGGCAAATCATTAAAATCTTACCGAGATTATTTTGACCGACAAACGTTCCTGTGCGATTGACCTTGCGAGTTTCTTTATCAACCAAACGCTTCAAAGCCGCTTTGGATATATTGGGAATAGTAGCCTTAGCTTGTTTGACAACCATTCGTTTTACATCTGGTCTACGCTTTGCCAACTCTAAGTTGCTGCAACCCCAAATTTCCTTAGTTTCGCAACGTTGTTTGGTTGTGTCCTCTATGAGGATGGCTTCTTGTGGTATTCTTGAAAGCAAGGAGGCAAACTCGGCATTGCCCTTGCATTTCATCCAAACGACAAACAGCATCCACTGAATTCTGAATGTAGAAAAGTCTTGACGGATAAGGCTTTTGTATTTGTTCTTTATGAAACGCTTGGCTGCATAGCCATTCTGCTTGCCAAACATATCCTCTTGAATGGCTTTGTGTTGAATAGAATCGTTGGAAAATTCACCGCATAAATAAAGTGTTTCGCTATCATGCCAAGTCGTTCCCTCAAAATAGAAAGGATAGCCACCTGCCATATTAGTAAGGCGCAAATCTATGCCATTTACCACGTCCGAGACCTTG
>ERZ791617.921-NODE-921-length-13953-cov-12.9776_pt1 | contig 13953 bp, 10 predicted proteins | sample MGYA00510272_ERZ791617 | MGnify/ENA primary metagenome ERZ791617 (study PRJEB30046, sample SAMN00715200) | human gut metagenome | study: EMG produced TPA metagenomics assembly of the A metagenome-wide association study of gut microbiota in type 2...
CAGCATAAATTGAAAATAATGGTCAAAACATTTGGATATTAACATAGAAAGCGATTTGGGTTAAACGCCATCTTCTAAGAATAAGACGCAAATCGTGTCTGAATGTTTAAAGAGAAATTCTATTGCAGCTTCTGATGAAACTCCTTCCTTATCTTGGCCATTGCTTCCGTAGCCATGTTATGGGTCTCTATCAGCAATGGGCTTTTGTGGTATTGCACAATCTTGACTCCGACAGAGTTGTGCCTTTTCTTTTCCTCGATGCATTGAATAATCAAGTCGGAGTTGGCTCTTGCCTTCCTCCCTTGCGGCTCGGCAGAGATTGCAAGCGAGTTTGCATCTTTGCTCTCACTGTTCGTTCGGTTGGCTGATTTTGATGTTGGAGCCTTGTCAAAGTTCTGAATATAGGCGGCGTTGGTCAGGAAAACGATGTCGGAACCTTCCGGAATTTCCTGCATCACCTTGATCATAAGTGTCAGCATCATGCGGAACTCCGTGGTGTGGAGGTCGCTGATTACATCACGTCTGATGATGCTTCCATTGTTCTCAATCACAACGGCAGCACCACCAGCTCGCTCCTTATGGCCATAATCACATGAGCCACCTATCCAAACGTAATATGTAGAGGTATCTTGTGTCATAATTATTTTATCTTCAATGTCCGCAGATATTCTTTCTGCTCGGGCGTGATTCTGTAGCTCTCTTTTGAGTCCAAAATTATTTCAACTCATAAAACTCCATAATATCCAGCATCTTAAACGATGTACCATCAATGGAAGAATGCCAGCTTTGATGAAAATGTCCGTAACACCAATGAGTGACATGCTGCTGATGTTCTTTCAGAGTTTCATACAGACTATTCATAACTTCACGTTCCTGCTGTATGTCTGATATCAGAGTTTTGTCGTTGCAAGTCCATTTGGTTATCCCTTCCTTGCTTAATAATTCGCAGAAGGATGGAGACGTATGTGTTATTACAATGTCAACCTTCTGCTCAGACAAAATCGACATTAGTGCTTCTTTATTATAAGTCGGCGATTCGCTCTGCCAATAGTATGATGGAGAAAAATCGTCAACGACTTCCGTGTTACCAAAACGTAGCCGCTTTTGTTGTTCCTTACTCCATGCTTCAAGCCTATATGTACGGTCAACCGATATTGCTCCTCCTACACAGAGAATCGAATGGTTGCAAGCGTTGATTACAGAATAGTCTGGAATGGCAATAAAGCGTTTGTGCTTAAAGCTTTTACCATCAAAATATGCCGGGTTATCATGATTGCCTCTAATGAATACAATCCAATTATTGGCATCATTCATACGTTTGGCGTTCCTTTTCACCATATTATCATAGTAGCCTCTCTTGTCAAAACCAAATCCACAATCGCCTGCTACAATAACTAACGTGTTCTGCATTTGATATTGCACACAAATTTTGTTCACGAGGAGGTTGAAGTCACCGTGAATATCTCCAGAAACTACTATGTCCTTACATTTTGGAAACTGATATATATTGTATTTTCTGCTATTCATCTTTCATGTTCTCCGTGTCAAATATTACGCCATCTTCCTCGTATGGCACAGAACAAATTTCTCTGAACGCTGCAATTATAGAAGAGCCTTCGTTGCTGATATTATTGCCAAGGAAATCGATATCCAATGTTGGACGAGCAGCAAATTTTTCGTATGCATACATGAGTGCGCCTCCCTTCAGATAGAAATTTCCTCTATAATGAGTCTGCGATATTCTGTAGAGAAGCCTCTCTTGAAAATACCGAGTCAGGATAGTCTGATTAAAGACGTTTTCCTTTCGTGCAACGTTCAGCAATTTTGTACGTATAGACTTCCCGTAGTTTTTATTTTGTTCTTTACTCATAGCTTCACTTGTAGATAATTTTCCAGGATATTGCCAACACGCAATTGTCTGGCATAATCCATTAGTTTACTGATATTTCTTTCTGGTCTGGAAAGATAGTTGTCGATGATTTCAGAACAGACATCAATGCCCACCTTGTTGCGGAACTTTACTGCATCGCATACGCATCGTTCTACATCATATACCTTTACCTTAAATCCATCTATGACTTTCTCCATCACGCCAATTTCAAGAATGTTGGAAGTATAGTGATGGAGCTCTATCTTTGGGAATGAAGGAACTTTTACTTTCCTATCCCTTTTGATGGCGACATGATAAGCATGCGGCATGGATGTCGTAAGCTGATGGATATTCCAGGCAGACCAAAGGCAGAGAATACCGTTGGGGACAATAGACTCAATATCAACCATACATGCTGACAATTGGTCTATGTTAGCATATACGCCACGGCAAACCTGAATCAGTTCACCTTGGCGAGCGGCTTTCAGCATCTTGTAGTAAGCTGTTCGTCCTTGTACTTTGACGCTTGCTGATGATATGAATGAATTCTTTGTTTCCATAATTGTTCTCCTGATTTTGGTACGAAATTACCACAAATGTTTCTAATTGTGGTACTTTTGTACGGAAATCTTTTAAAATCCACCCCTTTTTTAATACCTTTCAACAGTTTTGTAGCTATTTTAGTACAAAAATACCACAAATGTAGCTAAGTGTGGTACTTTTGTATAGGATAATGAAAAGGCTCTTTCTCCAATGTATGGTTATTCGTCTTTTTCAGGTAATAACTCAAACCGTCAATAGTTAGTAGAAATCTCACCCCAATTCACCTCAAATGTCATATTACCCAAAAATTGTAAAAAACCATCAGATTGTCTGGTTTTTGGCTGTAATATTCTGATAACCAAGTGGTTGACTGTCCGGCGATTGTCAGCCAATTGTCTGGATGGTTTGCTGATGAAAGTAATTGTCAGATGGAAGGATTTGTCAGAAGTGAGGAATTCAGCCGACAGGAATTGTAGGAGTCGGCTGAATCCAGAAAACAGGAATATGGGTATTACAACATTAACTTTTGGGCATTTGTCTGACAGCAAATCTGCCCAACAGGGGCAAGCACGTTGCCCATGATGGGCAAGCACGTTACCCATGTTGGGCAAGCGTCGTGCCCCAGTTGGGCAAGCAGCGTGCCCAATTTTAGCCCAAATCCGTCATTAGACCGTTTTATGTATTTTTTATATACTGCTTGCAGTCTTTTGTTTTTTATAATGCGTCTTTTGACTGTTTTTAATTCGCAATAGCCCGCTATTACTCATTAAAATCCAAACAAAATCCACTCTTCAAAAAAGCAAAATCCAAGCAAACCCTAATGACGTTTGGGGTTTAATCAGCAAACCATCCAGACAATTGGCTGACAGTTGCTTGATGGTCAACTGTCTGGATGCCAGAATGTTATGACGAAAAACCAGATGATCTGACAGTTTTTCTGAAATTTTTGGTTCTTCGCCAATTTAGGTGGTAGAAAAACCGCTTATTCGTAATTTAAATATTTGATTATCAACACGTTAATAAACATAATAAAAGCTGCAGATGGTCGTGTTTTTTAGAAACATGTTTAACAACAAGGCTGAACATGCTATCTTAAGGGCAACACAACTTCATGCCGACTGGAATGGAAGATGTTACCACCTAAATTGACGAAGAACCTGAATCCTTAAAAGAAACCTTCTGCAATAATCGTTTTTCTCATAAAGTTTTGATATATTTGCATGAATAAACGAAATCCGTATGAATGAACAGACCAAAAATACAATAAACGCATTTGTTAAGACTTTGCGTGAGATGTTTATGATTGACGATGCTGCCGAACTCGACTTCGGCATTTATCGTATCATGGCGCATAAGAAGGCAGAGATAGAGGCGTTCTTCGGGCTCAATGACGAGTCGGAAGAGAATGCGTTGTGCCGCAAAATAGAAGCCTTGCTTGCCGAGCAACAAGATGCCAGCGTGAATGTGGCAGAGATAAGGAAGCAGATGCAAGACCGCATACGCATGTATCGGGAGGATGGCGAGACGATGGAAGAGATCAACAAGAAACCGACCATCATAAAGTTTCGCCAACAACTGGAGGAAAATGTTGATACCACGGTAATGCTGCCGCACATACTTACAGCTCTCAACGATTTCTTCAGCCGCTACTACGACAAGGGCGATTTCATCTCGCAGCGTCGCTATGTGAATGGTGGCGATGCCACATACCTTGTGCCTTACAATGGGGAAGAGGTGATGCTGCATTGGGCAAATGCCGACCAATACTACATAAAGACATCGGAGGCTTTCAAGAACTACCGCTTCAAGCTGAAGAACGGCAAGGAGGTGGAGTTCACGCTGAAGAATTGTAATCCTTTGGCAATAAATAACATAAAGGATTTAAAAGATTATGCCCGAATGTTCAAACTTTGGAATGGGCGTGTTAACGAAGATGATGATATTCCGTTAACCTATACTCCAATTCATCTTGACGAAGATGGAGTTTTACATATTGATTTTAGTTACGAACTGCAAAAAAAGAAAGGAAGAGATCCTCAGGGTGATTTAAATAAGGAATCGTTCTCAACATTGATTCCTCTGATTCAAAAAGATTTTTCCAAGGATTATCATCAATTGTTATTAAAAGATGAGGACAAAAGCGTAGAAGAATTATTGCGTCAAATTCGTCGATATACCGCAAAAAACAAAACAGATTTTTTCATACACAAGAATCTTGGCGGCTTCCTTCACCGTGAGCTCGACTTTTATTTGAAGAACGAGATAATGCATGTGTCTGACCTCGACTACAACAACCTTCGCCGCACTCTTGCTGAGGCGAAGACCATTAAGGCCGTGGGCGAAGAGATTATACAGATGCTTGCCGGAATTGAAGACTTTCAAAAGAAGCTGTGGCTGAAGAAGAAGTTTGTGGTGCAGAGCGACTACTGCATCACGCTCGACCGTGTGCCCGAATCGCTCTATGAAGAAATATGCACCAACGAGGAGCAGCATGAGGAATGGAAGCGTCTGTTTGACATAGAGTCGATAAAGGCTACGGAAGGCGATATGTTTTCTTCTGGCAAGCAAGGCTATACAGGGGAGCTTACTGTGCAGTTCTTGAAGGAGAATCCGCACCTTGTGCTTGATACGGCTTTCTTCAACAACGATTTCAAACATAGGCTATTGGAAAGCATTGAGAATATTGATGCACAATGTGACGGACTGCTTGTGAACTCGGAGAACTTCCAGGCGCTGGAACTGTTGAAGGAGAAGCAAACAGAAACTATCTCAGGAATCTTTATAGATCCGCCCTATAATACTGGAGACGATGGCTTTGTTTATAAGGATAACTATAGTGATAGTAGTTGGCTTACTATGATAAATGATAGGCTCAGATTGTCAACAGAACTTATGTCAAATAGGGCCTCAACCATGATATCAATTGGTGACGAGGAAAACGAATATCTTGCTTCGTTGATACGTCAGAATTATGGTAAGGAAAATTTCTTTGGAACCATGGTTTGGGAAAAGAAGAAAAAGGGAAGTTTCTTAAGTGGTAAAGTTGCCAGAATGAAAGACTATATTCATTGTTATGCAAAAAATATCGATGAATTTGGAGGTTATGTTGGCGAATTTAATTCAGATACAGAGACCTACCCATGTGTTAATCCTGATAATGGTATTAGTACTCGAATTTTCAAAGCTGGCATCAAAAGTAAGTACAAGTTATCTAATAAAACGATGAAGGCTGGGGAAGTTATTTCTGCTGGCAACATGTCGTTGAAGCTAATTTCAGATTTAGTGATAAAAGATCATGTGCTAATTCAAGATGTTACAGTTGAGGGGAATTGGCGTTATACTCAAGATAGTCTTGATGAATTCATGAATGATGGTGCAATTTATATTACTAAAGATTTATACTTTAGACGTCTTGTTAAAGAAGAACGTCAAAAAATTCCTAAAGATCTACTTTTGCGTTTGGGTGATGCGAGTACAGAGGATACAGATTTCCGCAAATACGATGTCACTAATGTGAATAGATTCGGATGGGGAACAAATGAAGATGCAAACGAGGAACTTCACCAAATAATAGGAGAACAATACTCAGTTTCCTATCCAAAACCTTCTAAGCTAATTACTTTGCTATTGGCATTAAATCGCATCAGCGATGGCGTATTCCTTGATTACTTTGCAGGATCAGGAACTACAGCCCATGCTGTAATTAATCTGAACAGAGAAGATGGAGGTAAACGCAAGTATATTCTTTGTGAAATGGGTGATTATTTTAATACAGTAATTATTCCTCGAATTAAAAAGGTCATCTATTCTAAAGATTGGAAAGATGGCAAGCCTGTCTCTCGTGAAGGCTCTTCACATTGTTTCAAGTACATCCGTCTTGAGCAATACGAGGACACGCTCAACAACCTCTACCGCACGCCAATGGAAGGCGCATGGTATGAGGAGAAGCTTGGTGCCGACACCATCGGCTACGTGATGGACATGCAGTCGCAGCAAAACTGGATGCACACCGACTGGATGGCAAATCCGTTCGGCGTGAAGATGCAGATAACCCATGGAAACGAGAAAACGGAACAGACAATCGACGTGGTTGAAACCTTCAACTACCTGTTGGGTCTGAACGTGGAAAAGATGCTATGGCCCGCAGAAGGTATGCAGGTTGTCATGGGCACCACGCGCAGAGGCAAGCGCACCATGATAATATGGCGCAATACTGCACATGTGACCGACGAAGAGGTTAAGACCTTCCTCAGCTCCGTCGACTGCAAACCATTCAAGCAGATATATATCAACGGCGAAACAACCCTCGGAACAATTCTCGACGGTAAGTTGAGACAGACAGAGACGGAATTTGAATATCGCATGTTTCCTAACGAATAAGCATAACTGACAAATGGAAAAGAAATCGACATCAACCATTGGGGTGAAGGCAGAGCTGAAAAACTCGCTGCTGCTCAACCACTTTATGCTAAAACTGCTTGGAGTGAGACAGCTCGACAAACTGACGCAAATGCTTGGCGGCTCTGACAGCGAAGGCTACAACGAGGACGGAGGCACGAAATTCTGCACCTTGCTATCCAATCTGATAGACGATGGCACGGGTATCACGCTCGACGAGTTGCAGGAGTATGACCGCAACATCGTGCGCCACACGGAGGAGATAAACCAAGGGCGCACGGACAAGGTGCGCTGGAAGCATTTCCAATATATAGAACTGCTGATGATGGAGGCTTACCTCGACCGATACTTCCACGATGCCGACGCGCTGGCAGAAGCTATTACTCGATACTGTAATACCGTGTTCTGCCAGATGCCCGAGGGCAACTATACACAACCGTTCAAAGGAAAGAAGGTGACAGCCGACGAGCTGCGCAAGGTGGCTGTATGGTGTGCCACCGGTTCGGGAAAGACGCTTATGATGCACGTCAACCTCAAGCAGGTGCTTCACTATGCACAGAAATACCATCGCAAGGGGTTTGACAATATGCTGCTCGTAACGCCTAAGGAGGGCCTCTCGCGCCAACACATTGAGGAATTGAAGCTTAGCGGGTTCTCTGCGTTGCCTTTCAACAAGAGCAATGCGGCATGGACAACGCGCGACTGTGTGCAGGTGATAGAGGTGACAAAACTGAAGGACGAGAACGGACCGACAACAGTAGATGTGGCGGCATTTGAAGAGAACAACATCGTGCTGGTTGATGAGGCGCACAACGCACAGGGTGGCGACACACAGAAGCCCTTCCGTGACCGATTGTCGAGGCGCGGGTTTTGTATAGAATATTCAGCCACTCTCGGGCAGGCTGTTGACAACGCTAATGGCACGGACAACAAACTGCTGCGTGAGTATGGCGTGAGCACCATCTTCGACTATAGCTACCGCCACTTCTACCATGAAGGCTACGGCAAGGAGTTTGACACATGCAACATCGACGTGGAGCCAGACGACCCCAATATGTTCATCTATGAGGTGGGCGGACTGATGGGCTTCTATGAGCAACAACTGCTTTACGCAGAAAACCAGGAGACTGTAGCCCCGTTGCAGATAGCCCGTCCGTTGGCAATATTCATAGGTCATACCGTTTCGGCAAGCGATACGTCGCTGGAGGCTAAGGCTCTGATGAGTGATGTGGTGCGTGTGGTAGAGATGTTGGCTAAGGTGATGTATAATAAGGGTGGCGAGACCGTGAGAGCTATCGAGGCGCTCCTTAAAGAAGGTTGTGCAAATGCTAAGGGTAGGGATGTGTTTGAGCACTACTTCGCCTACCTGAAAGGCAGAGAACTCACGGCTCAAATGATTTACGACGGCATGATGCAGCTGCTCTTCAACGGTTATACTGCCGGCAGCAGTCTTGTGCTTGACAACATGCGTGGTGTGGATGGCGAGATAGCCCTCTATACCGCTCACAACGAGCATCGGCCGTTTGGTGTGATAAACGTTGGCAAGCCGGCTGATGTTGTGAAGGCATGCCAGGGCTTCGCAGAAATTCGTGCCACCGACTACACAGGAGGCGTGTCGCAATTTGATAGCGTGAATGATGAGACGTCTACGGTCAACTTGCTGATAGGCGCAAAGAAGTTTACCGAGGGTTGGTCTTCTTGGCGTGTGTCGACGATGTGCCTTATGAATGTGGGCAAGAGCAAAGGTTCGGAGATTATACAGCTATTTGGACGTGGTGTGCGTCTGAAGGGTGTCGACTTCTGCTTGAAGCGCACCAACGCCTTGCAGCCAGAGCAGCTGCCCGAAGGATTGCCTGAGCATGTGGAGGTGTTGGAGACCTTGCGCATATTCGGCATGGACTCAAAGTATGTGTCAAAGTTTGAGGATGAAATCAAGAAGGAGGAGATAAAGCCAGAGACGATAACTATCAAGATAAAGTCCACCTTCGTGGATATTGAGGCGAAAAAACTCATTCATCTGCGCGAGCCGGAAAATATGACAAAGAAATTCTTTGAAGAGTTTCCTCGTATTGACCTTGAGTATAACAACGATTATCAGTTTTCGCTTACTCTCGACAAATATCCGAACGTATATCACAATTCGAGCAAGGCGATTGATGACGATGAGGAGGATGAACATAACTCAATAAAGAAGAATAGCGTAAAATTCAAGAACGACGCCAATAGCTATCGTGAGATAAGATTGCTAAACAAAAGGCGCCTTTGGCTGGAACTGCGCGAATATAAGTTGCAGGAGAAGTTCTACAATATCTATATAAGCTTTGAGGCTATGGACGACCTGCTGTGGAAAAACGATGCGTGGTACACGCTCTATGCTTCTGAAGAATACCTGCGTGCCGGCAGTTTGCAGGAGCGTGTGGAGCGTTGGCACGACATGGCGTTGTCGCTATTGAAGATGTACCTGAAGGCTTTCTTCACGTTGCACAAGAAACAATGGCTGAGCAAAAATACAAAGGTTGACAAGCTGAAAGAGTCGGACGTGATGCAGGACAAGGAATATCGTCTTGAGGTGCTTCCTGAGCAGAAAACCGAATTGCTTAGCCAACAGTTGGATAAGCTGAAGAGAAAACTTGAGGACGATGCGGTAGGCAATGAAGAGGTGATAATTTTGCCGCCTAAATTCAAGGCTGTATTATTCGACAGGCATCTGTATCAACCACTATTGTCATATCCGCTGAAGAAAGGCGAGAGGCAGGAGATTCCGGTTTCGCCAGTAGCTCTAAACGAGAGCGAGACCGAATTTCTGAACGCTATCATGAGGTATTGCAATAAGCAACCGCAAGAGCTGCAAGGATACGAGATGTATTTGTTGCGCAACAAGAGCAAGCAAGGTACGGGCTTCTTCATGAATGCGGGTTTCTATCCCGATTTCATCATGTGGATAGTAAAAGGCAAACAGCAATGGATAAACTTCATTGAGCCTCATGGCATGTTGCATGAAAAGGGCGACGTGCTGAGTTGCGACAAGGTGAAGCTTGCGCACGCTATCAACGATATTGAGGAAGTGAAGAAACACAAGAATCTGACGCTTAACAGCTACATCATAACACCTACACCCATCAAGCGCATATGGCCTTCGATAGCCCCAAAGAATGATCAGGAAGAGGCTTTGCGCATATTGCACGAACATCACTTATATGCTTCGGAAGAGGGCATGGACAATGTTGTCAGGAGTATAGTGGGGGATGTTGTTGGGAAGGATTAAGTATTTGTCATAATTGGTTTTTTTTAAGGAGCGATGCTGTAAAGCGTCGCTCCTTAATACACATTTTATATATTGGGACTTGTAACAAATATCCTAACACGCTCTCAATCCGCTCACCATACGATGAAGCTTCGCAGCATCTGTCGGCAAGAATTCAAAGGAGTCGAAGTCACCGTAGCAGGAGCAATAGCCGGATAAGTACTTGGCGGCGCGATAGAGTCTGTAGAACACGTTGCCAGGCTTTAGGGACACACATACAGAGATCTCGTACTCGGAATGTATGCTTCCGTCATTGAGCGTGACTTGATAAGCTTCGAAAGCTACTTCATACACATTTTCTTTGCTGCAGAATGTGAATTGAAAAGGAGCAACAGCCTTATCCGTAACCGAGGTGCCTCCATCCAAAAAGTTGGCAAACCATTCCAGTCTGTCGGCATCCTCGTGACGTAACAACAACGCGTCGAAATCGCCATCTTTGCGCTTTCTGCCAAAGAGATATTTAGTAGCGCTTTTCAGTTTATCCCAAAACTCAAGATGAACAAGATGGAAACATCCATAAACAACGTGTTCCTCGTCTTCCGTGGGTTCGAAAGTCCCTAAAACCACTGATGGCTGACATCATGACATTTGCAAATAAAAAATTCAGTCTTTTCCATAAATTCCAATTTAGATTGATAATTACTTTTGGCAAAAGGGCTTAGTGGTAGTTCGTTTATTGCAAATACCATGCCAGGGATTTTCTATATGAGCACGTTTCTGCTATTCTGTAGGCTTCACCACAGCTCTCCACTCCATAAACTGCTTGGTCGTTTCTCCATCGTGGTGGTCGAGGAAGAGACTGTGGGAGGTGTCGAGATTGGCAATCGCCTGCATGTCGTCAGCATCAAGTTCGAAGTCGAAGAGATTCAGATTTTCCTGCATCCGCTCCTTGTGAACAGTCTTCGGGATGATGATTACATCGCTCTGCAACAGCCAGAGCAAGGCTACCTGTGCGGCAGTCTTGCCGTATTTCTCGCCAATCTGGGTGAGGGTAGGGTTGGTGAACAGGCCGTTCTGACCTTCTGCCAATGGAGCCCACGCCATGAGACGGGTGCCATACTCATCCATGAATTTTCGGGTCTCGTGTTGCTGGTTGAACACATGCGTCTCCATCTGGTTCACCATCGGCGCAATCTCCATGTTTGAAGCCAGGTCTATGAGATGATCAGGGAAGAAGTTGCTCACTCCGATGGCACGCACCTTTCCTGCCTTGTAAGCCTTTTCCAAGTCACGATAGGCACCGTAGCGGTCGCAGAAAGGCTGGTGGAGGAGCATCAGGTCGATGTAGTCGGTCTGCAGTTTGCGCAGACTCTCGTCGATGCTCTTCATGGTCTGTCCGTCGCCATAGTTGGAAGGCCAGACCTTGGAAACGAGGAAAATCTCGTCACGACTGACGCCGCTCTTCTTCCATGCGCTGCCCACGGCTTCCTCGTTGAGATAAGCCTGCGCAGTATCTATCATCTGATAGCCCACGCTGAGAGCATCCAGCACGCAACACTCACACTCATCAGGTTCCACCTGATAGACACCATAACCCAGTTGCGGTATTTCCACGCCATTGCTTAACTTTATCTTCTTCATAATTGTAAAATCTTATCGTTGTTATTTTATCTTGTTATATTCCTCATCGCTCACAGCCTCCTGCCACTCGTTGGATGTGTTCTCGCCAGGTATTTCAAAGGCGAGGTGAGCAAACCAGCTGTCTTTTGCGGCACCATGCCAATGCTTCACGTTGGCAGGAATATGGATGACTGTGCCGGGAAGGATTTCCTGTGCAGGCTTTCCTTCCTCCTGATACCAGCCACGTCCGGCTACACCTACCAGCATTTGCCCGCCACCCTTTGTTGCGTGGTGCGTGTGCCAGTTGTTACGGCAACCAGGCTCAAAGGTTACATTGAAGAAAGGTATCTGACTGTCGGATATTTTCGCCAGATAACTGTTGCCCTTGAAGTACTTGGCATAAGCGGTGTTTGGCTCGCCTATAGGGAATATCATCTCGCGCTGGAAAGCAGCCTTGGCGTCTTCGCCTTTCACATCTTCGTTCCATACCTCCTTTGCCAGATTGAAGGCAGCCCATGCCTTTGGCCAACCTGCGTAGAAGGCGATGTGAGTAATAATCTCTGCCGCTTCCGTGCGGGTAATTCCGTTATTCTTTGCCGACTGCAAATGATATTTCAGCGAGCTGTCGGTGATTCCTTGACTGATGAGCGAAGTGATGGTTACCAAACTGCGGTCGCGCAATGAAAGCAGGTCATTGCGGCTCCATACTTCTCCGAAGAGGATATCGTCGTTGAGGTGGGCGAACTCCGGGGCAAACTCCCCCAACTGGGTGCGCCCTGCTGTCTGTACTATTTTTTGTTGTGCCATAATGTTGAGCGATAGCGTTGTTAATATAATGAATGTTGCAAAAGCTTTCATAAAAGCCCTCCTTAATAGTTATCCCTTAAACAGATTTTCCTAACTCGTATGCTTCCTGCAATTTCTGGTTGCCTTCAATGGTGCGTGGCGCGTCAACACCTCCGCAGAACAGCGTGCCAGCAAGATGACTCTTAGGGTAACAGTCAATCCATCCAGTCAATCCTGCTTCAGCACGTTTCGGTACTTCTGGTTCATCCTCGGCAGCAGTAGTGAGCATGTAAACATCTCGGAATTTGTAGTCGAGCGAGTACAAAGCATTCATGCGGTCGATGAGGGTCTTCATCTGTCCGCTCATCTCATAATAATATATAGGTGTTGCCCAGCAAACCACATCGGCATTCAGCACTTTCTGCATAATGTCGTTTGCATCATCCTTGATGACACACTTGCCCAATTTCTGACAAGCCAAACAGCCTTTACAAAACTTGATGTCCTTTTCTGCAAGCGAAATCTTTTCCACTTCATGACCTGCAGCCTTGGCACCTTCAATAAACTGATTAGCGAGCATGTCGCTGTTTGAACCAGTACGCAAACTGGTAGAGATGATTATTACTTTCTTCATTGTATCATTTTTTTAATTCTTCTTCAGAAACTCTTCGATCTTGTCCCAAGGAATCATTCCTTTTCCACCACCATCGTATAGGTCGCAATGAGAGGCTCCTGGGATAATGAGCAGTTGTTTGTTGGCTGGAACCGGGTTGGGCTTTCGTACGAAGTCGTAGCCTTCCGCTTTTCCATCCATCATATATCTGAAGGCACTTTCTCCGAAGTAACGGGAATGTGCTTTCTCTCCATGCACGATGAGGACTGCCGAACGGATTTCGTTGATGTAATAGAGAAAACGGGTGTTGGCGTAAGCCTGGCAGCCGGTGGTGCGCCAACCGTCGTTTGAGTTGCCCGAACGCTTATGATAGCCACGTGGCGTTTTGTAATAGGCGTAATAGTCTTTTACAAACTGCGGAGCATCCTCCGGCAATGGGTCGACCACGCCGCCAGCCATCGTGAATGTTCTGTTCTTGAGGTCGGCTGTGCGAGCCTCTGCCCATGCCTTTCGTTCCGAATATCGCTTTTCTTCGCTGTCATCAGCATCAAAGTAACCATTCCCGTTTACTCGACTCATGTCATACATTGTTATAGCCGCAGTAGCCTTGATGCGAGGGTCCTGAGCTGCAGCATTCAGAGCGATTCCGCCCCAACCGCAAATGCCAATGATGGCGATTCGCCCTGCATCTACATCATTTCGCTTGCTGAGATAATCTACAGCAGCCAGAAAGTCTTCCGTATTGATGTCGGGAGAAGCCGTACGACGAGGTTCGCCAGAAGATTCGCCTGTATACGAAGGGTCGAAAGCGATGGTGACGAATCCACGCTCTGCCATGGTCTGTGCATAGAGACCTGAACATTGCTCCTTGACGGCTCC
>ERZ791617.922-NODE-922-length-13935-cov-3.68631_pt1 | contig 13935 bp, 10 predicted proteins | sample MGYA00510272_ERZ791617 | MGnify/ENA primary metagenome ERZ791617 (study PRJEB30046, sample SAMN00715200) | human gut metagenome | study: EMG produced TPA metagenomics assembly of the A metagenome-wide association study of gut microbiota in type 2...
GAAACCCCGCCATGCCCTACCGCTGAATAGTTACCAAAGGTCGTGCGGTCGTAGCCGTCAGCAAGGACAGGGCGGTCGGGGGGTCTTTATCAAGACGGGTTAAGGGAAAATCCCTTAACAATCCCTTAACGGCTTGATACACAAGCCTTTCGTTTTTCTATCGCTTAAATTTCGTCGGTTTTTGTCGGCGCCAGCGTGCCTAAATCGGGCGAAACTGCCTTATTTCTCGTCTTTTGAGTGGTGTTTTAGCGGTGTTATTTTTGCGTATCATTAAACCAATAAAATTGAAAGACGTATGTCGAATATAAACACCAATGCGACCGTTACGCTCACTGTAAACGGAAAACAGGCGGAAGATATGCTCCTGAAACTGAAATCTCAGGCTGCAAACCTCGAAAAAGCCATTGAGAAAGCGGCAGCAGCAGGAAACAAACAGCAGCTCACGAAGCTAAAGCGTGAACTGAAGGAAACCAATCGCCAAATCTCGCAGATTGAAAATGCAGCGAAAGGGGTCGAGCATGTTCTGCAACGACTCGATGAAACTTCGCCAAAGGAACTGAACCGCACATTGTCACAGCTGAAGCGTAACCTTAATGGGCTTGAACGGGGAAGCGAAGAGTGGAACAGACAATGTGAGGCGATAAAGCGTGTTAAGGCGGAGATTGCCAAAGTGAACTCGCAGTTGCGAGAGAATGAGAGCCTGTGGGAACGGATGAACCGAAAGCTGAACGACTGGCAGACAGCTCTTGCCGGCATTGCTGCTGCCATCACGGGCATCATCATGGCTGGACGCTCGGCGGTGAACGCTTTTGCGGATATGGACCAGGAGATGGCGAATGTCCGAAAATTTACGGGAATGAACGCTTCGGAAGTGGAGCAACTGAATGAGGACTTCCAGAAGATTGACACCAGAACGGGGCGTGAGGAGCTGAATAAGTTGGCGCAGGAAGCGGGTCGATTGGGCAAAACCTCGCAGGAGGATGTCTTGGGATTTGTGAAAGCTGCCGACCAAATAAATGTGGCTTTGGACGACCTCGGTGACGGGGCTACACTGACTCTTTCAAAATTGACAAACATCTTCGGTGACGAGGAACGCCTCGGCACGGAGAAGGCTTTGCTTGCCGTGGGTTCCGTTATTAATGAGTTGTCGCAGAACTGCACGGCTTCGGCTCCATATCTCGCAAACTTCACACAGCGCATGGCTGGCGTGGGTGCCCAGGCGAAGATGACTATCCCGGAAATCATGGGCTTCGCTGCGGTGCTGGATAGCCAGGGACAGGCGGTGGAGATGTCGGCAACTGCTGTTTCCAAAGTCATTATGGATATGTTCAAGGAGAACGACAAAATCATCAAGGCTACGGGACTTAATGCTAAGGAGTTCAACGAAACGCTGAAGAAGAGTACTAACGAGGGACTGCTGATGTTGCTGGATCGTCTTCACGAATTGGGCAACATCGATGTACTGGCTCCAGTCTTCAAGGATATGGGCGAGAATGGTGCCCGTGCTGCGCAGGTGATTTCGGCTCTTGCTGGCAACCTCGATATGGTGCGGTGGGAGCAGGAGGAAGCTACTAAGGCGTTTGCGGAGGGTACGTCTGTCACAAATGAGTTCAATGTGCAGAATACTACGGTGCAGGCAGGACTTGACAAGGCTCGCAAGGGCGTGACGGAGATGGCGGTGGCACTCGGTGAGCAGCTGCAGCCGATAATGAAGCATGTCATCTCTTCCACCACTTTGTTGTTGAAGTTCATGTCTACTTCAATCACGTTCATCAAGGAGAACGCTTTTACCTTGGCTTCGCTGACTGCTGCTTTCATTGCATATAAGATTGCGGTGAACGCTTCAAACATTGCCTTCAAGGCGCATTATGCGTGGCTCGTCATTTCCAAGGCTGCGACTACGGCATACAAGACCACGGTCGCCACATTGCACGCTGCACACCTTTTGTTACAGATGGGGCTCGCCAAATTGCAGGGCAACTGGGTGCGACAGTCATGGCTGATGTCGGACCTCAAAAAGCAGGGTGCTCTGCTCGCATCGGGCTATGGTGCGATAGCAGCCGGAGCCATTGCTCTCGGTGCGGTTCTTTATAAGCTATACAAGAAGATGACAGAGGTGTCGCAAGCAGAAAAGGACTTGCAGGAGATACGCAAGCGTGGGCAGGAGGGCATCATCGACGAGAAGAACAAGATTGATGCGCTTATTGCGGTGGCTCGCGATGAAACGCAGTCGCTGAAGGACAGACACACGGCGATTGATGCGCTCAACAAGATTATCCCGAACTATAATGCCCAGTTGGATGATACTACAGGCAAGTATAAGGAGAACAAGAAGGCTCTTGATGATTACTTGAAGTCGTTGACTCGCAAGTATGAGATTGAGGGTGCTAAGGATAAGTTGCGTGATATAGGAAAGCAGCGTGTCGACCTTAATCTGGAAAAGCAGAGGCAGGAGCGTGTCGTTGCCATGGATGAGATGGAGGCAAGAACGGAAACGGTTATGCCTGGTCAGGAGGGAAAGGTGGTGCAGTTGGGTGTCAACTCGTTGCGTGCCTCGAACAGACGTGCGCTTGCCAAGACAAAGGAGGACCTGGCGGAGCTTGACCAGCGTGAGGCGAACATCTTAGGCATATATGGCGAAGACATCAAGAAGGAGGCGCTCAATGAAGCGAAGAAAGAACAGAAGCAGGAACAGCAGACGCAGAACCATCCATACACGCCTCCTAAGACGGACAAGAAAACGAAGACAGAGGATGTGCTGAAACCGCAGAAGGACTGGAAGACCAGGGAGCAGGCTCTCAACCGTATCGCATACGCCAAGGGTGAGAAGGACTTCGAGGAGTACACGAACCGCATGACAGAGATTGATATTGAGTACAATCAGAAGGTCATGGCTAATGGCAAAGCTACGAGTGAACAGAAACTGGAAGCGGAAGCAGCATACTATGAGGCAAAGAAAAAACTCGCTGATGACAAGAACACGCAATCGGCGAAGCAGGAGAACGAATACTATAATGAACTGGTTGCTACGGAGAAACAGCGGTACATTGATGGCAAGGTAGACCAAAAAACGTTTGATGATGCGCTTGAACTCATGGAGTTGGAGCATCTGCGCCGTTTGACGAAGGTCTACACGGACGGTTCTAAGGAACAGCTGCAAGCGCAGAAGAATTATCAGAATAAGCTCGTTGAAAACCAAAAGCGTAATCAGAAGACCGTTGAGGACAACGAGAAGAAGCATCAGAAAGAGCTTGCCAAAATAAAAGAGGACTACTTCGGGGATAACAAGTCGGAGAAGAAGGAGAAATACACCAAAGACAGTGCTGCCCTCGATGAGGTTTTCAAACAGGAGATAAAGGCTGCTGGCGACGATGCTAAGGAGAAACTGCGCATCGAGGAAGCGTATCAAAAGGCAAAGGTGGCACTGGCGAAGAAGTATGGTCAGGAGTACAACGACACAAGCAAGAACTTCCTCGAAAACATGACGGAGGACATCACGGAGTGGCTGAACTCGGACCTCGGACAGGCGGTGCAAGGCTCTTTTGACACGCTCACGTCGGGCATGTCTTCAATATTTTCGGGCATGACTTCGCTCATTCAGGCGGAACTGGAGATACAGACTGCTGCCATCGAGAAGCGGTATGACAAGGAGATATCGCAAGCGGAGGGCAACAACTACAAGGTGAAGAAGCTCGAAGAACAGAAGCAGAAGGAGCTGGCAAAGAAAAAGAACGAGGCGAACAAAAAGATGTTTGCCATGCAGGTGATACAAGCGGTGGCGCAGACGGCACAGAACGCCATATCGGCGTATGGCTCGGCAGCGGCAATTCCGCTTGTGGGTTATATCCTGGCACCAGTGGCTGCTGCAATGGCGGTGGCAGCTGGAGCAATTCAGATTGCTGCAATCAAAAAGCAACAGCAAGCGAGTGAAAGCCAGGGCTATGCCAAAGGTGGCTTCACACCAAAAGGCTCCAAGTTCCAAGAGGTGGGCGTGGTTCATGCCGGGGAATGGGTGGCGTCGCAGGAGATGCTTGCCAACCCGGTTGCGCGTCCTATCATCAACGCCCTGGACTATGCGCAGCGGACTAACACCATCGGATCCTTACGAGCCGATGATGTGAGTCGGACTATTGCGCCAGTAGCATATAGCACGCCACAACAGCAACAGCCTATCATCGTGCAGCAGCAGCCGGACGGACTGGCTACGGCTGCAATCGTGCAGAACACAAAGGCTATGCAGAGTTATGCTGATACGATGAAGCAGTTGGAGAAGCGATTGAGCGAGCCTTTCGTCACGGTGAACACGGTCACGGGTGACACTGGCATCAAGCAAGCGCAGGACGAGTATGACACACTAATCCGTAACAAGACACCAAAGAGTAGGAGAAAGTGAGTAACCTCTGGTTAATGGTGAGCCTCGCCAATTGTCATTACATACATAGCAATAAATAAGAATATTAGGAGCAAAATCCATGTGGCAAGCGATATGTATGATAAAGTGGCAAGTGTTCGTCTTGCAGGCTTACCTTTCACATATCTACTTAAAATATACAGTACGACACTACTTGCAATAAGAAATATGAGCAAGTGTGGAAAATCGAAATTCCAATAGTCAATAAAGACAAGACTTGCAACAAAAAGTGTCAAACTTGCGAATATTATAATTAGTGTATGTTTCATTTTGCAAAAGTAATAAAAATGGAAATAATAATCAATGGCAAACAAGCTTTTTTGAAGAAGAACACTTCGTTTGACTTCATCTTCGAGAACCGTCTGTTTACGGGTAGTGACAGCTACACCTTGACAATTACGTTTCCACTAAAGGGATGCGCCCGAAACATAGCCATCTTCGGGCACATCCACAGAGCGGATGTTATCAAGTCGAAGGTGGTGTTTGACTGCGACATACGTGACGGTGCATTTATGAAGTCTGGCTCCATCACAATAACGGAAATATCGGACGTAGAAGTAAAAACGCAGTTTCTGGAGGGGCGCAGCGAGCAGAACTTTAACGAAACGTTTGACGATATCTATCTCAATGAAATGGATTTGGGATATCCTACCAAGCGCGATAATCTTATAGCAGCAGAAGCGTTCAAACCATATCCAACGAACAACTGGGTGCCGTTGCCGTGGGTAAACAACTATTCCGGCAATCTGCAGAATGCTGTTACCACATCCGTCCATTTCATCACTGGCTTCGAGAATGTCAAAAGCACTCTTTCGTTCCAGCCATACTTATTGTATATCTTGAAGCGTATTTGTTCGCAATTGGGGTATGAGGCGAACTTTGCTGAACTGGAGCAATCGCAATATAAATATCTCTTGATTTGCAATACGCTTCCGGCTGCATGGGCTGCGTGGAACTTTGCCATTGCATTGCCTCATTGGACATTGAACGAGTTTTTTGAGCATCTTGAAAACTTCCTTTTCGGAGATTTTGATATCAACCATAAGGCTAAGCGCATCGAGTTTCATTTCTCTAATAGTCTGGCAAAATCGGCAGGAGAGGTAATCTTAAACAAGGTCTTGGACTCTTACACAACAGAGGTGTCGCAAGAAGATGAAAGCAAGTACATCGCTTCGGCTAACTTGAAATACGCTGATAATGATGCGCTTCTGTGGTCATATTACTCGTGCGACTGGTTTATAAGAGCCAACAAGTCAAAGGCCTTGGTCTATGATACATTTCGGGAATTGATTGACAAGGCAATGACGTTGAAGATTAGCGGTTATTACAAGTCTACGGGGCATAGCGGACATGGATACAGCGAGTCTTTCAGCCGTGGCTATCCAGTTGGAAGTGACGGAAACAGACTGTTTTATTGCAAGGAGATTGATACCTATTTTATAATGTACTGCTACAAATCAGAATTTGTCAGCAAGCATAATGGCATGAAGTGGTACAAATATTATAACCGTCTGATGCCTGTAAATCAGTTCGGAGATTATTTTGTTGATAATGATGCTGACGATATTGAACTGAAAATCGTTCCTGCATGGATAGAGGGTACTGACGACAAGTATGGCAATTGTATGTTTCTCGACTGCGGAGAGTTGGGCAGTAGAGAAACATGGACTATATCGGAAGACGGTACAGGCTCTTCTGGCTCTGCATCTTCTGGCATCTACATAGGACAAAGACCGAACAATGAAGGGCAATTATCATCGGTACGCTATCACGATGATGTCGACTATAATGCAGGAGACTTGGCACAAGGCACTGCAAGCTATGTGATTGGCAAAGGAGAAACCGAGAAGTCATCTGCATACTTTGATGTTATATATGTCGGTTTTTGGAGTGGACATTATCTTTTCGGCGGTAATCAGCCACATCCTATAATAGATAAGGTGGAGGTTACTGACTCGTTTGGGTATAACAGAACTCAATTCACCTTGCGATTGAAAGACGGCATAGCCAATTCTATGCGCTTGTCAATGCACAAGATTGACGGAAAGCAGAAGTTCCATTTCTCTTTCCTCTCTGACACAATACCTAATCCTCGTGCATTGTTCTACATACGTGGACAGAGGTATATATGCGAAAAAATAACTGCCACCTTCCATGAGTCGGGAAAGTCGCAGTTACTAAAGGGAATATTCTATCGTGTCTTAGCTGATTGAACGCTGCAGGGCTGTGGCATGGCGCTCGATGGTGGTGCGCAGCACCTTGGCATAAATCTGTGTGGTCTTGATGTCCTGGTGCCCAAGCATACGAGCCACATTCTCTATAGGCACGTCGTGAGCCAATGCCATTGTAGCGAAGGAGTGGCGGGCAACGTGGAAAGTCAACTTCTGCCTGAAGTGCAGCTCCATCTGTATCACATGAAGGTAGTCGTTGGCTTTCTGATTGCTTATCTTAGGCAGTTGGTAGTCGTACTTCTCAAGCACCTTCATCGCAGGAGAGAGGATAGGAGTGAAGAACTTCGTATCGGAAACACACATATGCTTGTCTTGATACGGCTACCATCGATGTAGTACATCTTGCCTTCCTTCTTCGTCATGCTCTCGAAGTCGAATGTCTGTGTGTCGCAGAACGACAGACCGGTGTAGGCAGCGAAGATGAAGAGGTCACGCACCCTGGCAAGTTTGCCCTCGAACTTGTAGTTGCGCATGAGCTTCAGTTCAAGCTCGGTGAGCGGTTCACGTTCACGGCACTTGCCTCGCTTCAACGTCACTACTTGATAAGGATCCTGTGGAATTTCGCCCATCTGATAAAGTTGGCGAACCCACTTGTGGATTTTTTTGTGGTAGCCGTAACACGTCACATCGGTACGGGTGCCATCATGCAGCCAGTTGTCAAAGGCGATGATGTTCTTCGGAGTCAAGTCGCCATAGGTGTTGAGTTTACCGAATGTGCGCATGGTTTCAATGGCACAAATCTTGTGCTTGCGTGTACCTTCGCGCAAATCTTCTGCATCAAGAGCCAGTTCCATATAAGTAAGAAAACTCTTCTTTGAGTTGTCCGGCTCCTTGGTTTTCTCCTCTTCCTTCTTCTGCATGACCTCCTCGCCATAGAAGTGAAGATTGAAATTGTCCATGGTCATTTCCTCGTCAAGGACATCCATAGCCGTGACAATCTTCTCACACTTGCGGAGCAGCTGCATCACCTCTTCTGATGCAGCCAATGTTTCCCACTCGTCAGGTGAAGCCATGCCCATAGGGAAGTACTTACGCTCGTTTCTTCCCAGATACACTCTCACCTCCACATAACCTTTACCACGTTTAGCAGCAAGTTTTCTTCTGTCATAAATGACGTCAACAAATTGTTTTTCCATTTTCCTTGCGGATTTAGACGGCTTCATTGAGCATGGAGGCGAGAAAGGGAGAACACGATTTATTAATCTTTAATGTGAAAAATCATTAAAAACACCGGATTACGGGTTATTTAGCTGATTTGTAACGCAAGCTCTCAAAATGTGTAACGCACTTTTGCGTAACGTGTAACGCAATGTGTAACGCATTTTTGGCTCATCGTGTCACATTATGTCCTCTTCTGTACTCATAGCAGAATTCCACCGTGATGTTAGACAATAATGTTAACCTCTAAATAACCTAATATAGAAAATAGATTTTCCACTGAAAATCAGCCTATTATACGCGAAAAGAGGACTTTACGTTATGTAAAAGTCCTCTTTCTTTCAATTTGAAATTTCGTTCCTTGGTGACCCGCATGGGGTCACAAAGTGATTCCGTTGGGATTCGAACCCAAGACCCACGCCTTAGAAGGGCGTTGCTCTAATCCAACTGAGCTACGGAACCCCTTTTTGCGGGTGCAAAGGTAATACATTTATTAGTTATAACCAAATTTTCAGAATAAAAGTTTTTACCCTTTCTTATGAGAAATCTTTTATATTGTAAATACTTATTATTAAAGAAGTAAATAAAAAAGAAAGTGAAGCATATATCTACTCCACTTCCTTTTTTATTACGTTTATACTTATTTACATTTATAAACAAAATAGTATGTTTACTTTTTTAAAGTAATGTTTATATTCCTTAAAGAATTTAACTTTCCAACGCTCCAACTATATCCATCACAGACTTGCATCCATGACTATCGAGCCATTCGTTTATTCCATTCTTGACCTTAACCGTAACTTGAGGATCAAGGAAGTTTGCCGTTCCTATTTCTATTGCCGTTGCTCCAGCAAGCATGAACTCTATGGCATCGTGGGCATTACAGATACCGCCAAGACCGACGACAGGAATATTTACAGCCTTTGCCACTTGCCAAACCATACGTACGGCAACTGGCTTTACAGCCGGACCACTCAAGCCACCGGTATTGATGCTGAGCATCGGCTTACGCTTCTCTATGTCTATAGCCATACCCATAAGAGTGTTGATCAAAGACACACTATCAGCACCTTCCGCTTCTACAGCACGGGCAATCTCTGCAATATCCGTTACGTTAGGAGAGAGCTTGACTATCATCGTCTTATGATAACGCTGGCGTACCGCCTTTACCACGCTTGCCGCTCCGGCACAAGTCACTCCGAAAGCCATTCCGCCGTCTTTAACATTCGGGCAAGAGATATTCAGCTCTATGGCAGGAATGTTGTCCAAAGCGTCTATTCTCGCCGCACACTCCGCATAATCCTCTGGGGATGAACCACTTACATTAACAATCATATTCGTGTCGATATCCTTTATCTCTGGATATATGTGCTCACAGAAGTAGTCTACACCTTTATTCTGCAGTCCTACACAATTCAGCATCCCTGACGCCGTTTCTGCCATTCTCGGATAATCGTTTCCCTGGCGTGGATTCAGCGTGGTTCCCTTAACTATAACACCGCCTATTTCGCTAAGTTCCACGAAATCAGCATATTCCGGACCATAACCAAAAGTGCCGGAGGCTGTCATAACCGGATTTTTAAGTTCCAGTTTACCAATATTTACTTTTAAATCTGCCATGATAAATCATTTACGTTAAACACCGGTCCTTCCTTACAAACACACAGGTTTCCCTTCTTTGTACCTTCCACACAGCAAAGGCACGCTCCAACGCCACAAGCCATCTTGTTTTCAAGCGACACCTCACAGAAAATACCCTCAGAATGGGCATAACGGGCCACGGCAACCATCATTGGCTTTGGTCCGCAGGTGGAAATCTGGTCAAACCTAATTCTCTGAAGTACAGAATGATTGGTAACGAAGCCCTTCTCTCCTTCCGTTCCGTCTTCTGTAGTAACACACACCTCTCCATACTTCTTGAACTCATCTATCAGGAGAAGATCTTTGGCAGAACGGGCTCCGAGAAGAAATATCGGTCGTATACCATTGTCATTAAGCACTTTACCGAAATTAAGCAATGGAGCAACGCCCACACCGCCACCAACAAGCAGCACCTTGGCGTTCTTATTTTCCGGTATCGTGAACGAGTTTCCAAGCGGCAACATGCAGTTTAGCGTATCACCTGCCTTTAATCGAGCTAATGCCCGGGTGCCGTCACCAATGGCCGCCACAAGCAACCACAGCTCATTTGCTTGATAATCAACGAAGTTTATGGAAATAGGACGTCGTAAGAAAGTGGTTGACGACCCATCAACCCTCACTTCAACGAACTGTCCTGGCAACATCTGCGGAAGAGGTTCATTATGGGTAAGTTTCAAAAGAACATACTTATCATTAATGTGCTCCGCTGCAGAAACAGTCAAGTCTAAAACGTATTTTTTCATCAGTTTGTTTATAAGTTTTTGCAAAAGTAGGCAAAATATTGAAAAAAGCTCCTATATAAAGCATAATATCTTACCTAATATTGCAAAAACTCTTCTATTGTTTCTTTGGAACGAAGCTTTCCCACGTCTGATCGTCGTAGAAAACCCTTATTTCCGTAATGCGTCTGCATTCCTTCTCCTTATAGACAACATCCGTACGAACAGGCTGCATAGCCACTTGCTGATTTCTTGCGACAACACCATTACCCGGCCTCTGCTGTGCCACATTATGCGATACGCTTTCTGCAACATTTTCCGCATCTCCAAAATTCAACGTCTGCTCTCCTGCCATACCATCACGTGGGGTAGAGGAGGCATCATTTTCCTTGGCATCATCCACAAACATTGTTCCATTTCCGAACATCAGCCAATCTATATTTATATTGGGAAATTTATTACGGATTGCTTCTACGGTATTTAGCGTGGGTTTTGTTCGTTCATTCAAGATACTGCATAATGTCGCAGGAGCCATTCCAAGGAATTGCGCAAACATCTGTTGCGTCATGTGCTGCGCCTCCATCAGCTGTCTGATTCTATCTTTCATATCCATTTTTATAGTGAATAACTACTTTTCGATTGATTTCTTTAATGTTTTACAAAGGTAAATCATTTTTCGGATATACGCAACATTTGTGTATTAAATTTATTATTCTGAATTTCATATTCAAATTCACAAATTCATAATTGAGTATTTATTTTGTGAAGTTTTCATCATTTACAAACACAAATTCGAATTCAAACTACTATTTACATATCTAACATTTTCTTATTAAAACTACGTAAAAAGACTGGTTATAAGACCGTTATCGGTCATTTACAAAGCTAATATACACAATATTAAGCACTTACAGCTCGTATAGAAGCCAAAATATGCATTATTTCATAGGAATGATTATTAAAACTCTCTGATTTTTAGATATTTACACATGTTCTTGTTTTTGGTATATTTATTCGTTATGATATTAATATCCGAATTTTCTGATTTTAATATATAAATTTAATGAATATCAAACCTGTTCGGTTTTATAAATACACATATCATATATACAAATTGCCACATACATAATATAGAGTTTACAAACATGAAATTCACAAAGACAAAACATAATAAATGTAAAATCCGAATTTACCACCTTCCTTTAGAACGTTTTTTCAAGGATTTAAAGTATTTCGAATCAATGGACAGATTAAACAGAATTATATAATTCTCAGAGGGTAAAATTTGGCATAACAAGCTGATTTCATGAATGATTAGCCCTATTTTTTCTGTTCGGCAAAAACATTTCTTTTTACAAAATAACACAACAAAAGCACTTATTTTACCGAAAAAAGATCCTTAAAAAGGAATTTGCAACCATTTCTGAGTTATCCATAAACCGTTTTTTGAATTTAAGATTGTTCTTTTTTTCCGTTTGAGAGAGAATTTGACTCTTAAAGACAAACATAGTTCAAGCGGGATATAAAAACACGGGCGCAACAAACGGCAAGCCCCCATCATGTCTCCCCCACTATATAATATAAAAAGGTGTGCCTTTTCGGCACACCTTTTTATATTGCGGATTGATGAAGTCATAAATTTGAAAGACACCAAAACCTGAAATAAAATCAGGCATCCAAAACTATAGCAAGAACTAATGCATAATGAAAAAGATAAGTTCTTTAAGAAGTTCCCCGTCGGAAGTGTTTGGATTGTCAATTCCTTTACACTTGGCATCAGTCTCACGAAGCTTCTCTATAATTTTCATAACCTTCACTCCAGAATAGTTTTTCATTCCGAGCATATATTCCTTGGCAGCCCACGAGCCGCGAAGGTCCAACCATTTTGCCACCTCAGCATCACTCTGTCTGTTGGGAGCATAATAGGCAATCATGAGATTCTGGAAATAAGAGAACAAGATAGGCACAAGGACGAAAGCGCCGCCAGTCTTCGGATTGCTGTCAAAATATTTTACAATCAAATTCGCCTTGACAATATCCTTTGCGGCAATGGCGCTTCTCAGTTCAAAAGGATTAAAATCCTTGTTTATCCCTATCCTCTGCTCAACCATCTCTGGTGTAATACGCATTTCTCCATCTTTCAGCGACAATATCAACTTGTCAAGCTCACTCGTAAGTCTGTTCAGGTCAGAACCTATATGGTCTGCAATCATCTGGGCAGCCTTGTTCTCGATAGTTGCCTTTGTATGCAACCTGAGATACCCCTCTATAAAGCCAGGAAGTTCATACTCTCTTTTCTTTTTGCACTCAAACACGACTCCTGCGCTTTTGAACCTTGCCAAAATCTTCTTTCTTCCGTCAATAGTGCCGTTTTTATAGCAAACCACAAGAACAGTTGTCTTTGCCGGTTTTTCAAGATACTTCTCCAGTTGATCCCAATTCTTAATGTTTTGAGCTTCCTTTACTATAATCACCTGTCGCTCAGCCATCACCGGATAGCTCCTCGCCATATCAGCTACTTGTGCGGCAGTAACGTCGGCACCAAACACAATCTGCTGATTAAAATCACGTTCTTCCGGCTTCAAGGCATGCTCAGCAATAAAGTCTGAAATCTTATCAATATAATACGACTCATCCCCCATCAACAAATATACAGACGAGTAATTTCCTGATTTCAACTCACGCATTATACTATCGTAAGTAGTTGCATTCGCTTTTTCCGCCATATTCAATATTTAACTTTTATATACATATTAGTATTCCAACCTCTATTTTCCTTATATTGTTTAAATTTGTTAAACACGACAAGAAAACACTCTCTTGCCATCATACAAAGCCATGCGCATAAATCTCACAGAATATTTTTCAAAATATTTATATCGGAATACGAAAAATAATCTTTTTAGGTTCCGCATCATGATAATTCAAAAAAATATCATTATTTTTGTAACATGGCATTCGGGAAAAGGATTTAGTCCCCACCCGTGTATCTTTTGCAAAGATAAAGTAAAATTCCGATTAAGCGAAAAAAATAATGGATATACTAAACCTACCACCATACGATATAAAAGTAAAACAGACAAACGGCAAGACATCCATTCTCGATATTCTCCGCCGCAGATTCATAACCCTGACTCCCGAGGAATGGGTGCGCCAGCATTTCATCCATTACCTCATCAACTATAAGGGCTACCCCTCTGCCCTACTCGCCAACGAAGTAGAGCTGACCATCGGACAGAAGAAGCTCCGTTGCGACAGCGTGCTGTATACGCGTCAACTTCAGCCGCGGATGATAATTGAATATAAAGCCCCGTCTGTACAGATAACCCAGAAGGTCTTCAATCAGATTTTTGCATACAACACCCTACTCCATGCCGACTACCTTGTGGTAAGCAACGGCATGAGCCACTATTGCTGCAAAATAGATTACGAAAACAAATCATATGCTTTTCTGAAAGACATACCTAAATTCAGCGAATTATAACCTTCAAACGGTCATTAGGTTGTTTAATCCCAAACCACACAAATAATACAGCCAATATAAAGACCAAGACAACGCTTTCTTTATATTGGCTGCATTAACCACCAATTATCCCAAGCGGGTCTAACCATCGGAAATGAAAGGATAGTAAGGTGATGTAATATCACTGATTTACAGTCTATTAGGAATGAAAGCCGATTTAGGGTAACTGTAACTACTCAGCACCCCCACAGCATAAGATAGTCAACGGCACTCGTTAATTATTCATAAACTTGATTTTGTCCCAAAACCTAA
>ERZ791617.924-NODE-924-length-13908-cov-4.35956_pt1 | contig 13908 bp, 8 predicted proteins | sample MGYA00510272_ERZ791617 | MGnify/ENA primary metagenome ERZ791617 (study PRJEB30046, sample SAMN00715200) | human gut metagenome | study: EMG produced TPA metagenomics assembly of the A metagenome-wide association study of gut microbiota in type 2...
AATCCTGCTGAAGTCTATTCCAAAACCATGAGAATAGGCTCCTTCCTCATATATATCTTCGCCATCATCTCGCCACTCTTTATTCTATCCACCAAACTACTCTTCATATTCGGACCAATCGGACTGATAATAATATCGTTCTTCGTGGTCAGTTTCACTGCCCTTGGCTTCAACAACAACATAACAGAAATAATAGATGAGATGGGGGAAGAGAAAAATGCGACGAAAGACAATGAAGAAATGTTGGAACCAAGGATAGAAAGCATAGAAGAAAGCATCAGAAAATGGAAAGAAGCAGCCGGATACAGAGATCAGAACCTTACGCTTGCCACTATGACGAGGAGAATAATGGTTAACAAAAACGACTTTACTAACTACCTCAACAACAAGTACGAACAGACCTTCAGAGTGTGGCTCTCTGACGTACGCACAGAGGAAGCAAAACGAATGATGATAGAAAATCCCGACTACAGCAATGAGCTGATTTCTATAGAGTGTGGATTCTCGTCAAGAGTTTATTTCCAAAGAATGTTCAAGGAAAAGACCGGACTAACACCTTCTGAATGGAAGAAAAAAAGAAATCTTTGATTATCAAACACATACAGACAAGGGTTACATACCTTGCATGCACAAAGGTTACATTTCGAATAATGAAATGCAACAAATATACACCCAAAATGATGTGTCACTTTCATACAAGAGTGACACATTTTTTTTACACATTAAAAAGAGAAAACAACATATTCTATTATATTTGCATAACACTTAGCAGAACTCGGCAAATTGAGAGTAAAAGTCTCTTTGCGCTCGTTTGCAAAGTATTTGCAATATATTTACGCATACATATATAATATAAACCATAAATTAAAAATTATTAGAATTTCAGAACACAATTATTAAACCATTAGACTAATACAGACTAAATGTAAAGAACCCAACCAGCACAGGGCTGAACAAAGGAAAGGCTGCACATATAGACGTGCAGCCTTTTTAAATTCTTTATAAAGAAAACTTATATATGATATTTATCCTGACTATAATACCATTAACCATAGCCATTCTATTTGCGCTTACGACGGAAATAAAGCAAATAACCCGTAACAGGCAGTGAGGCTCCAATTAAGCTTACGACAAAAGTTATGATCTTTGTCAGCATTCCTCCCCACGAACCGATGTGAAGCTCATGAAAAAGCTGCATCATTTCCGTGCCCTTAGGCACAAGTTTCAAACCGAAGCCCAAGCCTGTGACGGCAAGAAGCAACAGCCAAAGGAGCGTCCACCAGCCAAGACTGACATGAAGGTCAAAGAGGCGGCGCTTAGCTCCCTTACCCCACTCCACCATGAACCGCTGCCTCAGTTGCTTTCCGTTGCTTGGCTGAAAAATGAATATTCCGCTCAACAGGATAAAGACAAAGAACAAAGTGGTGTATGTGACTATCAGCTTGCCCACGGAACCCATCAGGAGACCGGTATGGAACTTGGTAACGTAGGAGAAGAAGTCCCTCTTTGTCGTTGTCCCATAAGGAGCATCCTTAGTGGAAGACTTGCCAACGACAGAAGTCTTTTCCTTTACAGCTTCATTGCTCTTTGCCGAAGCATCATCCTTTGCCGAAGCTGAAGGATGGCAGACTTCCTTTGAAGAACATTGACTACAGCCATTGGGAGAGCACTGATGCGAAGCTGTAGACTTTTCCTGCTGTAAAGAAGCGGTCTTGCCATCTTTTCCACTCTTGCCACTCTTGCCATGCGGAGCAACAACTTTTGGCATTCCGAGTGCATTTCGTATTTCATTCTTGAACACAAGGGTTGCTCCCGACAGACAGATAAGCATGATGATGATGCCCAACGGTAAGGAGAGCCACAGATGTAATTTTAAAAGAAATTTCCTATTCATAGTATATTCTATATTTATTAAACCGACATAAGGAGAGCAGAGAACCAAGCAACATGATTCTACCACTCTCCTTACTATAACGTGAAAAAGTTTGTTTTATTTTGCAAAGTTCACTTTAAGTCCCACAACAAGCATTCTGCCCGGCGAGTAAAGAGCAACTTTCTGTGAAGGAGTGTCTATACGATGGTCTGTCTTGTCGAAGATATTATCAACACCGATGCTTGGAACAAGCTTGAACATTCTGCCTACAGTGAATGTGTGGGTAGTGTTCAGGTTTATTACGCCATAGCCAGGAGCATCGTCATAGGCAGGATAATAGGTGGCAGACTGGAAACGACCGTTGAGGTTCACACCAAGAGTATAGTTGCGCCAGGTGTGATTGTAGTTGGCACCAGCCGTAAAGCTGTTCTTGAAGGTACGCTCAAGCACAGTCCATGTGCCGGCGGTCTTCGAGCGTCCGTTGGTATAGGCATAGTTCACCATAAGGGAGAGGTCGTTTGTAATGCTCACCGTAGCGTTTGCCTGCAGTCCTCTTACCACACCCTTGTTGCTGTTGATGTAGTGACCATATGTCTTCAGCTGTGCCAACTGTTCTGTTGTTGCCTCAGGGAACTGCTGTGCGAGTTCTGCACGTATGGCATCGTCTACCGTGATATTTTCCTTTACAATCATGTTGTCAACAAAGTTCATGTAGCCCATAACGGAGAGCGTAAGGAACTTGTTGCTGTATTCAGCACTCAATGAGACGTAGTTGCTGCGCTCTGCCTTAAGACTTGTATTTCCGAAAGTTATGACAGGACGCTTGCCCATAATCTTGAAGTAGTGGTAGTAAAGCTCGTCAAGACCCGGTGCGCGGAAGCCTCGTGAGTAGGCAGCACGGAATCTGAAGTTACCTGGAGCATACATCAGAGCCACTTTAGGAGTGAAGTTATTTCCGAAGGTGCCATGCTTGGTGTAGCGCATACCGAGGGTTGCACTAACGTTCTTTATAATCTCCATATCGTGCTGCACGTAGCCGGCAAGGGTATATACATTGTTGTTTACGTCGCCACTCGTTGCTGTAAGGAAGTCATTACGCCAGTCAGCACCGACAATCGTCGTTGCCTTGTCATAGAAATGGAACACGCCCTTCAGCTCTGCCTCATAGTATTTCTGGAACTTATTGCGCACGAAGTCACCAACGTCGTAAGTCTTCGTTGCCACCTGATAGAGATTTCCGTAGTGGTAGTTGTCGTTTACGAAGTCGAGGAGCAGAGAGTGTTTGCCCAACTTATATTTAGCTCCAGCCTCCCAACGCCATCCTTCGCTACGCATGTCGTAGTCGGAACCTCCGGTAATGTCTTCACGAGAGTTCGGACGATCGGTAAGCTTATAGCTGTATGAACCACCAGCGTACATAGAGAAATTCTTTGCAGGTTTTATGTCGAAGCGCTGGTTAATGACGTTTGAGTTGAAGCCGATAAATTGCGGAGCTATCGTCTCATACTCCTTTCCGTCAGCATCAACAGCCTTATTGTTGTTCTGATAGCTGTCAGCCTCCTGATGGAAATACGAGGTATGGGAGTCAAGATATTTTGAAGTAACGTCGAGGTTCACTCCCTCAGAAAACTGTCCTTCGCCCGACACACGGGTGTCTGAAGAAATAACAACGTTGTCCATTGTCTTCTCGTCAGTAATGATGTTTATCACTCCACCGATGGCATCGGAACCGTAAAGGGCAGAGGCAGCACCGTCGAGCACCTCAATACGCTTTACCTTCGACATATTGATGCGGCTAAGGTCCACATTGCCAGCAATGTCGCCAATCATCTTCTTGCCGTTAACAAGAACGAGCACATATTTGTTTCCCAGTCCGTTGACACGGATATAGGAGCCCATGGCATTAGGAGAGAACGACACCTGTGGCATAAGCTTAGTCAGCACATCCTGAAAGTCCGTCGCTCCAGTCTCCTTTATCGCTTTCTGTGAAAGCACATGAACTGGTGTCGTAGTAGACTTAAGCAACTGGTGGTGTCCGTTTCCGGTCACTACTACTGGGTTGAGTTCTATCGACTTGTGAATGTCTTTGTCGCCGTTGGTTTCATCATAAACATTACCTGCCACGGCATTTACGCAGCCAAGAGATGCGGCTACGGCAAAAAGTAGAATTCTGTTGTTCATATAATTATGTTTGTTGATTTCTTTGTTGTATCTGTCTGTACCTATATAAGACTAACACCTATTTTATTACAAAAACCTTTCCCTTAATATGAAATATTACGCTGATTTCTCTTCCGAAAAAAAACTGCAAGTTATTTTGTCTTTACGGAATTTACAAACTTTATCTGGTCAGCTATTTTACCTATTATCATTTCCTGTATCTCAGTCATTTCTCCGAGTCCTTTTCCAACCACGTCCACATGGTACCCTTTTGACTGTAACTGCGTTTTCCATACTCCGTCAATGTCATCCTTCTGATGGTTGCCCGCTATGTAGAGCAGAGGCACGAGGAGCACATTCTTGTTCTTGATGCTCTTCAACTGCTTCTCCACATTATCTATCGTAGGGAAGCCCTCTATCGTTCCGACGTGCCATGATGGCTTTCCTTCAGCCTTCAACAGATAGTCTATCTGACTGTACATTGCATTTGCCGGACTGTCACTGCCGTGACCTACAAGCACCACTTGCGAGTTCTTTGCATCCACGGATTTGTCTGCAATAAGACTCTTGCATATCATCTCTATCATCGTCCGACAGTCGTCTACAGAGTAAAGCAACGGACGCACAACGGACACTGCCACGAAGTCTTTCTTCACCTTGCCGACTTCTTTCTTCAGCATCTCAGTCATCACTCCGTCAAGAAGCATCGTGCTCTGCACGACAAGTTTACTGCATCCAATAGTCTTCAGAGAATCAAGAGCCTGCGAAATGGATAGTTTCCTGACACCACGCTTTGCAAGCATTCTTATAACCGACGGAGCTGAATAAGCCTCAACAACAGCACAGTCGGGAAAAGTCTCCGCCACACGGGTGTTTAGCTTGTCAATTGTCTGCGTCCTGCTGTTATCGTTTGATGTACCATAATGCACAAGAAGGATTCCTGTCTTTCCGCTTTCTACGTTCTGCGCCATGCTTATTGCCACACAGAACAGGGAAATTACTATCGTCAGTATGTTTCTTTTCTTCATATTTTATATACTATCTAATCTTCTGTTTAAAAATCTTTGTCCATTCAGCACAAAGGTTCTTGAAGCCTGTTCTGCCAGACTTCTTAATCCGGGTGCAAAGTTAAAGAGAAATACAAATTCCGGCAATACCTAAAATTTATGATATTGCTTGCAACAGACATAAAACAAAACCTGACAACACACATTACTGCGCATTGCCAGGCAAATTATAAAAACAAAAATATAAGTACCTATTCTACAGGCTCAAGCTTTATTCCAAAAACATTTCTTGAGTCAGCCTTGGTCAGCTTATGTGCACCAGCAGCAAGAGTCTCGGTATAAGAACTTTCGCTTCCCTTCTTCTTTGTTCCATCAATCTTGATAGAAGCAGTCTCTGTGTCAGCGAAGTAGATTGTCACCTTCTTGCTCTCAGAGAGTGTGAAGTCGATGGAAGTGGAAGACTCCATCTTTACACATGTGTCATATACGTTGCCATCGATAGTGGCAGTACCCTTGCTTGTAGAATAGTTACCGGTAACTGTGAAGATGCTGCTTGACGGTGTCTTGCCTGTAAAGGTGCAAAGCACTGTACCCTCAGGAGTCCCTGTACTACCACCAGTCTCGCCGCCAGTTTCTCCACCAGTCTCGCCGCTGCCTGAACCACTACCAGTCTCTGTAGAGCTACCGCCCTCACCATAAACCTTTACAAGGGTAGTCTTGTAGTTGTCGAGAGCAGAACCAAGTTTCGCGTCGTAAGCATAAGATGCCGAGTTATGTCCGTCAATATCCTCGAATGTCCAAGTGAAGTCACCGTGGTTGATACGTCCTGCTCCATAGAAGCCTGTCACTATTGCCGGAACGTCTTCTGCAGCATCTGCAGCATAGCTGTACATAAGAGAAGAGTTCGTGTCGAAGTTATCGTATGATGTACCACCGACAAGAGCCTTTACAGATGCCGGAATCTGTTCGTCACGTGAAGAAGCCTCATAAGCGTCGAAGCTTGAGTTGTTCTTCTGATAAGTGATAAAGCTGAAGTATTTTGAATTCTCTGCGAAGACATTTCCAAACGACTTTATGATTCCGCCTTTTTCTCCTGAGAAAGTACCATCACCTGTTGCGTCAGTACCTTGCTGAGAACTCATCATCGGACGGTTCGTACCACGGAAATAGTTGTTCTCTACAAATACGCTTGAACCGGTTGTAGAACCGACACCATACTTGGCAACATAATCGAAGTAGTTGTTCCATACGTGGACGCTCATTGTACGGACACGTGGACAACGGGAGTCACAGTGGTCAAACCAGTTGTGGTGGTAAGTGATGTAGTTAGGCTGTGTCTCGCTCTTCATACCGCAGAGAGAACTCTTTCCTGTGTCCCAGAAGCGGTTGTAAGAGAATGTAAGATACTGTGAGTCGTCCTTCAAGTCTACAGTACCGTCGCCCTTTGCATGGTCGCCGCCACCATTAGGTCCATAGAAGAAGTCCATGTTGTGGATCCATATCTCCGCATTCCTTGTGTCAAGGGAAATGCAGTCGTCCATACAGCGCATGATAGCGAAGTTACGGAACTCTACACCTTTTGCATAGCGGCAGAGGAAGCCGAAGCCGTGAACAGTAGCATCGTCACCAACGCCCTCAAATGTCATGTTCATTTCACTATATTCACTCTTACCCTTAATCTGAAGTCCTTCAGAAGAACTTGACACTTTGTCAAGATTGTCTTTCTTTACGAGACCGATGAAACGGAAAGCGATAGGAGTCTTGTCCTCTCCCTTCTGGTAACCGTCGATGATAGCCTGTATACCGGTACATGTTCCAGCTCCCTTTACCTCTGTAGAGATTGTCTTGGCTGTCTTGGCAGTGACATAGAACACCTTTGCACCCTTCTTAAGCGTACCGTCGTTGTTGTAAGCTCCTACTCCGACGCCCTTGCTGTGGAAATGTGCAAAGCCCTCGCGACTGTAGTTCTTTACCTGAAGGTTTGACACCGTGCTTGCAGAACCAGCAATCTCATTGCCGTCCTTGTCTACTGCCACCACCTTCAGGTTATATGTGCCTGCAGCAAGTCCGAGCACGTCAGCACGTACGAATGAAGGATAAAGACGTATGAGCTGCTCGTCAATCTTCTTGTCGTTGCAGTATACATTATATGACTCTGCTCCTGAGTAAGGTGTCCATTTTGCATAAACGCTCTCTAACCAGCCTTTTGACTCAGAAATCTGTACAGCACCTGCCGGACTGTCAATATCACCGCTCTGTCCACCGTCCTTAGCTTTAGCGAAAGCAAGGTTCTTCACGTTGCCTTCATACACGTCAGCGGCATTGCCGTTGGCTGGGTTTACCGTGATGTTTCCACCATTGATGTTCACAGAAGAAACGTTCTCTGTATTATAGTATTTCACATCATTGGTGTTCAATGTCACACGCATCTGGTTCTTGTTCAGGTTCATTGCCACATTACTTCCTGTTGATGGGTTTACAGGGTCTGTGCCAAGAACACGGTTTTCATCAGCTACACAAAGTTTTTTGTCAATCTGCGGCGTGGATACTAAATTCCGGTTCTGCTGTGCGTCTGCCGAAGCAAATACCATACACAGCAATAAAGTAAGCAATAATTGTATCTTTTTCATTTCTGCGTTCAAGATTTATCGTTTAACAAATTTCACAATCTGATTTCCGGCTTTAAGAATATAAACGCCACTGCTTAGATTGTCCACATTAACCTGTGTTGACTCTCCTTCGGTCTGCGCCTGTGCGAGTTTCTTTCCCGAAACGTCATACACGGCAACCTGTGTGCCTGCGGCAAGACCTGCTATATTCAGCTGTCCGTCAACGAAAGCATTAAGTTTGAAAGTACTGATATTGCCTATTCCTGCACCTGACGTAAAATCAATCTGTACGTCATCCATAGGATAGATTTCCTCAGTGCCGTCGAAATGAAGAACAACATTGTCTCCACTGAAAGTAATTTGAGAAACCACCTTCTCTACTTTCTGGCCGTTTACAGTTAAAGTCTGCACCACATCAGCATGTGCCATTCCACACATCGACAAAACGAAGAATGCAGCCATGATAACTCTTTTTCTCATTTTGTTGTTTTTAAAAGATTAGTTATTTATATATGTTATTATTCAATTTATTATCTTTCATTCAAGTAGTTAAAGTTAGTAGAGTTCACCGTCATCAATAAAATGCGCCTTATGATGGTCGCATCAAGTATTTTTCCCATACAAAAGCATAATCAATATACCATTATTCTGCTGCAAATATAGATTATTTTCAGTAAGAGGCAGCTACGAAGCTGGTCTTTTCTTCCGTAAACGTTTGTAGAAGTGTTTCAGTACACTAACGGGAAGTCATGAATCCTTGCAGATTGACATACTTCCGCTTCATCATTCTCCTGTAGATATTACCTATCCAATACTTGTGCAATGCCATGAAGAGCACACCTACCAAGAGCATAATAACGTATGTCCAAGTCTCACCTACAAATACCATCAGCACCGAGATGATAACAATCGGCATAAACAATGCTACCATTTCTACTATAATCTGCACATAATTCGTCTCCATACCATTCTTTCTTGTCAGCTTGGTGTTCAGTGGAACTGACACCTTGTTTATTACAGCAAGCTGCATAACGACACAGAACATCGGCCCTGCCGTAAAGAACATCAGCGACAGGAGCATAAGAAACGAATACTTTTCTGTGAACACATTTGGTAGCATCAGCACCAAAGGCATAATAGAAAGCGCGGAGTAATAATAGTATTTCGCCTCAAGCAGCGAACGGATATTCTCCTTCCTTACGAGCAGACACTCTATAAAGTTTCCTTCCGGTCCCATTATCTTTATAAGGTTTATGCTCGAAAGGGTGAAAGGATACACAGCCCAGAACTTTGTTGAGAAATCATCATCGGCATAGATATCCGTAAAGGAATTCATCAGACTCAATGCAACGATAAAGATTATAGAATAGATGAACATGCTTCTCGTGTTCCTGTTGCGGAGCATACTCTTCAGCTCAAGCTTCATGTATTCGCCCGTCTGGCTGAACCTGTCGAAAAAGGAGAACGAAGAGATGTTCTTCAGCTTCAGATCTTTCTCCTTCATCGTCTCTGAGATGATGTTGGCATACTGCACACGACGGTTCAAGAGGAAAAACAGAGCCAATGCCACAAAAGCCAACAGATAGAACAACGGTGTGCCATCTGTAGCCCATTGTCCGAGATTGGAATAGAAATAACACAAGGCATCGAAGTTTTTCAAATACCAAGGGGCGAACATCAGTCCGTAGACTATAAGTGGAATTACGAACAGTATAATTTTCTTGTTGAATAGGGTTCGTGTGAGCATATAGAAAAGACTGTTGCAGATTATCAGCAACTGAAAAGCAACAACGAAACCCAACGCCGGAAAGATGCCAGCACTGAAGACTATCGACATTATGGAATATGGCACCGTAAGGAATAGCCACAACAGATTGTTTGGCGTGACGATGCTCGACATTATAAAGGAGTCTACACAGTCATACTTACGCAAGGGCAACAGCAGATACGGCTTTACCAACTGTGCCGGAGTGCGCTGCGCCACTAACCTGGCAAGATAGTCAACAACAAGTACTATCGGGGTGAGACCAAAGAGGAACTGACAAGGGGTGAACTGCCGGATGTCGTTTGCTATAAGCGCAAACAACACGGAGAAAAACATTATATATACAGCCAAAGCCATTATTCCAACATAAGTCAGCACCTTGGCTATACTATTGCTTTCATACATTGCGCTACGCTTCTCCGAGAGTTCAACGTGGTTACGCAACGCTCTGTATATCTGTATCTTATTCATCCTTGTCTAAAACTTTGTCTACTTGTTTTTACTCTTATGACAAGAGCTCTTCTTTGCATCCATACCCTGTCCTCCATGCGTTAAAGAACCATTACCGCAGGTCTATCACTTCGGCATTAGGATATTCCTTACTGTTGAATCTGAATGATGAGTCTGAAAGATTTGCCTTACGGAAGTTGGAAACATTAATGGTTGACCATCCGTTTGCCTGGCGCATCTTCACTTGCTTCAGCTGATAATTCTTGTCCACGGTAACATACATTTCCTTTATCGTACGCTTCTGGTTCTGAGCTTTCAGATGCACCTGCCAACCGCTGCCTGCCTTTTTGGAACTCAGCGTATAACCGTTCTTATATATATATATGAACTTATATGGGTTCAGCGACTGCTGCTGGGCTTCCGTAGGGTTGCTCACGTTTACCTCCTGCGTCTTCTTCATGTAGGTCCACTGCGTCTTTCCGTCATACCATACTATCGAAGCCGGAGTGTAGGCGTTGAACTTGTTTCCCTTTATCGCCACGCTTCCGCTTGCATTGCCGTATTTTCCCGACATCTTGAAATTGGCTCTCGCTCCACCCTTGCCACTCATTGTGGCAGCCGTCTTGTCGAGAATCTGTCGTGCCTGCTTGGCTGTCTGTCCCCATCCAGCACAGACGCAGACTGTAAATACCATAAACAATAAAAACTTCTTCATTGTCATAATGCTTTTATATTTGTTTCTTTATTCTGTCTGTACGTTATTTTCTCAATGCCATGAGCAGGTTTTCCAGACTGTTCTCGTCCTGCAGCATCACCTCTCGTGGCTTACTACCCTGTGCCGCTCCCACAATTCCTGCCTTCTCAAGCTGATCCATCAGTCGTCCGGCACGGTTATATCCGATAGAGAAGCGGCGCTGTATCATTGATGTGGAGCCTTGCTGAGTGATGACTATGGCATGGGCAGCCTCCTCAAACAGCGGATCAAGCGAACGAGTGTCGATACCTCCGCCTGACACATCTACGGCATCATCCGTTGCCGGTTCCGGCAATTCCATTGGTTCTATCGGACCAGGCTGCGCTGCTATATACTCGTTTATACGCTCCACCTCAGGAGTGTCGACAAAAGCACACTGCACACGCACCGGCTCGTTGCCGTTGAGGAAGAGCATGTCGCCTCGTCCTATAAGCTGGTTCGCTCCCGGACGGTCGAGGATTGTTCTTGAGTCTATCATCGCACTCACCTTGAATGCCATACGTCCCGGGAAGTTCGCCTTGATGTTACCAGTAATGATTGACGTTGTCGGACGCTGTGTGGCAATAACCATGTGGATACCAACGGCACGTGCCAACTGTGCAATTCGTGCTATAGGCAGCTCCACTTCCTTGCCGACCTGCATGATAAGGTCGCCGAACTCATCTATTACTACCACGATATACGGCATATATTCATGACCGTCGGTCAGACGGAGGCGATGGCTCAGGAACTTCTTGTTATACTCTTTTATGTTACGTGCTCCTGCGAGCTTAAGCATATCGTAACGAGTATCCATAAGCTTGCACAGACTGTTCAGGGTTCTCACCACTTTTGTCACATCGGTGATGATTGGCTCCTCGTCGTCGTCCGGCACCTTTGCCATAAAATGGTTGGCTATGGAAGCGTAAATGCTGAACTCCACCTTCTTAGGGTCTATAAGCACAAGCTTCAGTTCGTTAGGATGCTTTTTGTAGAGCAAAGAGGTTATTATGGCGTTTAGTCCTACAGACTTTCCTTGTCCTGTGGCACCAGCCACAAGCAGATGCGGTATCTTCGCCAGGTCTACCATAAACACTTCGTTGGTGATTGTCTTTCCCAAAGCGATAGGAAGCTCATAGGTGGACTTCTGGAACTTCTCTGAGTTCAATATGCTCTCCATCGATACGATATTTGCCTTTGCGTTAGGCACCTCTATACCGATGGTTCCCTTGCCTGGTATCGGAGCTATGATACGCACACCTATCGCCTTAAGGCTCAGTGCTATATCATCTTCAAGATTTCTTATTCGGGAAATCTTCACACCCTCAGCCGGAGTGATTTCATAGAGAGTGATGGTTGGTCCTACGGTAGCGGAAATGGTCTTTATCTGCACACCGAAGCTATTGAGAACCTCTACGATACGGTTCTTGTTTGCCGTCTGCTCTTTCATATCGATATACGGTTCGTCATCGTCATCGTATTTCTTGAGCAGGCTCAAGGTCGGGTACTTGTAGTTCACCCACGGCTCCTTCGGATTGATTGGCGTGTCGAGAGGATTCTCCTGCGCTACGACTTCTCCCTTCGCATCATCTTCCTTGCCGCCTCCGGTCACTACGAAGTCGGGATTCTGCTTCACCGTCTCCACTATCTGCTGTAGATTCTCTACATCTTCTTCATCTGTCTTTTCGGGTGTTGAAGACAAGGATACTACCGGCGTGCCGTTGTCGGGAAACTCTACGGTCTGCGTTGCAGGGTCTTCGAATGTCTTCGGGTCCGGTTCCACGTCAGCAACCTTATTGTCATTGGTTGGCTGTACGGTTGCCTTATCATCAGCATTATTGGTGACATAGAAGCCTACCCTGTTGGTTATCATGCTTACAGGATTCAGTATTTTCCTTACTACCGTTATCGTTTCTGCACTAAGATACGTGAGGAACAGGATTGCCACGACGGCAAGCATTGCTATAAGCCCTGGCAAACCAATGACGTTTTCCAACACCTGACAACAATATTCTCCGTGACCTCCGCCCGGATTATATACTTCATTGCCAAGGAACGGTGTAAGAAATTTCGCAAAAAATATTGAGAACCAAAGCATTACGATACTAAAGCACAAGAAGCACTTCAACAGATTAGCCTTGTATGCCTTTATCATCTTCAGACCTACAATGCACAGGAACACCGGTATAAGGAACGCCGAGAAGCCGAAACACTGCGCAACAAAGAAGTCGGACAGCAAAGCCCCCATCGGACCGCAGATATTCTGGAAGGCGCGGTTCACGTTTGCTATGTCGCCAGTGCGCATCTCCTTCACCAGACTTTGGTCAAGGTCTGCCGTACTGAAATACGAAACGAATGCCACAACGAGCCATACTGAAAAGATAAACAGCAGCAGGCCGAATATAAAGTTGAATATATCGTTTTGCAGTATGTTGAATCCTAAAGTCTCAGTAAAGCTTTGTTTTCGGGTAGTCTTCTTCTTTGCCATTATATGTTTTTGGTTTTACTATTCTGTTTATAAGTAAGTGGAAAGTCTGCCGGCATATACATTTCTTTTGAAACAGTATTCAGCCGACATGCTCCTCCGTTCATCTAAAGATTATGCAAAAGTAACCGAAAAAAGTAAGAAAGTCCCACAAACTCGCATTTTTTTCTCTTTTCGATGTTACATTTTTAATGATATTAACTACCGACACATGAAATGAACGAGGTTTCTGATTTTTCTGTAATGAGGAAACGACGGAAAGGGGAAATCGCGGAAGCCACAGCAAACAGAAAAGCAAGCCGAAACTATTATACGACTCGAACAAAACGGTATACATTATTTAACATTGCCCGTTGAGGAGTCTAATATACTAAAAATAGAAATTCGGTAACTTTCTCATAGAAATTAGGTAACTTTCGTTTTAAGACTAAAATCTGTTTCTAATATTAAACCAAAAAATTAACATTTCGAGTTTCTTATTTAGAAAAGCACTAAAGCCCTTTTTATTCTGGTTCATCCGGAATATGGAGTGATAGGATATCTAAATGAGCATTAACAAAAACAATAAAAACACCCGATTAGCAATTTCAAAGACAACAAGAACCATTTTAGATTAAACAACATAAGCAAGCGACAAGAATGCATAAACAAACGCATAGTCTGTATAAATATCCAGTTGGTATAGTACGTCAATACACGTTGATTATGACAATCACGCCAAGCCTCTATAAGTACGCTATTTTGTCATCATTTAGAAATTCGGTAACTTTCCCATAGAAAGTCCGTAACTTTCTCATAGAAATTCGGTAACTTTCTATTTGAAGTT
>ERZ791617.925-NODE-925-length-13908-cov-3.26247_pt1 | contig 13908 bp, 10 predicted proteins | sample MGYA00510272_ERZ791617 | MGnify/ENA primary metagenome ERZ791617 (study PRJEB30046, sample SAMN00715200) | human gut metagenome | study: EMG produced TPA metagenomics assembly of the A metagenome-wide association study of gut microbiota in type 2...
ATCAAATCCTGTTGCGTTAATCTGCTGCAATTCGGCGGATATTCCAGAGATTTTACGTAATTTTGCCCCGTTTTTTAGCAACAACATCATGAAACCAATCATTCAAGTAAAAAGCTCACCCGGACTGTATCATGTGCTGGCCGTTCTCACTGTCGGTGTCTGGGGTACCACCTTTATTTCTACCAAAGTACTCATCGAGAACGGAATGCATCCTCAAGATATCTTCTTTCTCCGTTTTCTCATCGCTTACCTCGGCATCTGGCTCATCTCTCCCAAGAGAATCTTTGCCAAGAGCCTGCGTGACGAAGTGCTGCTGCTTTTATCGGGACTGACGGGAGGGACCTTGTATTTCCTGACAGAAAATACGGCACTCGGACTCACACAGACCACGAACGTATCTTTCATCATCTGTGCAACCCCTCTGCTCACTACCCTGCTGGCTCAGATGAGCAGCCAGAGGGAGAAGGTCGGTTCCTCGCTGGTCATCGGCTCGCTAATTGCACTGGTGGGTGTAGGACTGCTTATCTTTAACGGAAGTTTCGTACTGAAGCTCTCCCCCGCAGGGGATTTACTGACTCTCAGTGCAGCTCTTTCATGGGCCTTCTACAGTCTGTTCATCCGGAAACTCTCCGGCCGCTACAGTGCCACGTTCATCACCCGGAAGGTCTTCTTTTACGGAATCCTCACGGTTCTACCTGCCTTTCTGGTGCACCCCTTCAGCTTTTCGCTGGAAACATTTACCCGGCCAGCCGTATGGATGAACCTGGCTTTCCTCAGCGTACTCGCCTCTCTGATCTGTTTTGTGGTATGGAACATCATCCTCAAGCAGCTCGGTACCATACAGGCATCCAATTACCTGTATCTGAATCCGCTGTTTACCATGATTGCCGCCTCGCTGTTTCTCCACGAGCAAATCACCCTGTATGCACTCTGCGGAGTGATTCTTGTACTGGGCGGCGTATTTCTTGCATCGAGGAAAAGATAACCTAGGTAAATAGTCAAACATAAGAACAGAAGAAAAAAGAAAAAAGTAAGAACGTAAGAACGTAAGAGCTGGAGAAAAACGGCAGGAAACAAAAAAGACATCCGGCAGGCGATTGTGTGAAAATCACCTGCCGGATGTCTTTTTATCTGCCACAAGGCTTCCGGAATTATCTCATCTGAGCGCCGGTTACCTCACCGATATACATCACGTATTCTTTTGACGTATCGATATTCTGGTTCAATGATTTCAACTCATCGGCTGTCATCTTCTGCGACATAGACTTCTTGCAGTTTACCACTACCGAAGGTTCGTTGCTTCCAGCCAGATAGAAGGAAACCTCATACGTTTCACTTTGTTCCATCAGTGCACTGGCAGCGATACGGCTCTTGTCGATCAACAGATAAGCCACGTCTTTACCGAACAGTTTGCCGAAGCCACCCCAGTTTTCTGCTTTCAGTTCAGTCTCCTCACCGTTCAGGGCAGTCAGCGTAATGCGTCCCTGTTTAGCCATTGAAGCCAGGTCAGCCGGCAAGGCAGCTACACCCACAGCCTTCAGTTCACCCGATGCAGACGGTTGTGTCTGAACAGGAGTAGCCGGCTGCAACGCTACCATAGGCACCTGTGCAGGCTCGTTCAGCAGTTTCTGTCCCAAGGCAGCAGTAGCCGATTCGAAGAGCGCATCTTTCAGGTCGATGGTTTCCCGACGGAACTTTCCGCAAATCGGAGCCAGTTTCGTACCTTTCTTGTTCAACGCCATATCGTCCGTAATCCACTCTTCGGCTGTATATCTTTCGCCACCGTCACGGTTTTCTTCATACCAGTAACGGATACGCGTCATGGTCATCTGACAGGTTTCCTCTCCCACATGAATCAGGAACTGATAATAAATACGGGTACGGTCGAGCGACAAGGCAGAAGAAGAGAACACCATATACTCTTCGGCTACAGCGGCAATCTCTCCGCGTTCTTCATCGGCATAAGCCACCTGACTATGCAGTTTGCCGTTTGAGACAAACCGTCCTTTCGCCCAGTTCAGCAATGCCTGATAAACCTCGGTACGGGTAAGGCCTTTCGTTGAAACCTCTTTCGTAAATTCTATTTTACCGTCATTCATCGTAATGGCTCCCGCCAGGTATTTCGGGTCGGAATTGTCGTTTTTCTCCTTTGCCGTTCCCATCAGAGGGAGACATGCTAAAAATAAAATCAGTAGTTTTTTCATGATATCCATCGTTTATTCATAATAGTTTAAGCAAATATAGGGAAAAATTTAACCTGACTGCAATTTATAATAAAACTTTTTCAAAAGGAAAGGTGATTCACCCGATACTAAGAAAAATCACTTAATAAAACATTTTGTAACCAAATTAAACATCAGACGGTATGTGTACGACAGTTCAATCCGATACAAGACTGCCCGCATTTCTGAAACAACAAGTTTCTTATTCATCACTCTTCATCTTGTTACCCGAGTCCGTAAAAAACAAATAATACATGGTAGCAAACATAAATCCCAGTGCAATGCCCACTGCTAATTTACCGGTCGCTGCTCCAAAAATTATGCCACAAAGCATTCCTGATATCAAGCAAAATGTGTAGCTTGTCTTTTTATTTTTTTCTTTTCCCATAACAATCAGTTTATTTAGCAATACCGAGAAAAACCATTCGGCTGTCACATTTCTGTTCCTATTTCTTATCTACCTTATACCTGCACATGGCCTGCCCACTGTAGTGACGCAGCCTCCATACCAGACTGGTCTCGTCCAGGAAATACATGATCGACAAGACGCCCAGGTAACAGACGGACACATCTCCGATAATGAAACCGGCAAGTAAAGGAATGTATCCGCAGACACAATGTGCCAGAATATTTGCCACCCGGAAATGGATGACCTTCAGATCTCCTTCGTAGAAAAAACGGACCGTGTGATTGTGGCGGTTGAATCTCACTGCAAATTTCCGATACGACCGGGGATGGATGATGAGATAGACTACCGCCTGCAAAAACCAGTTCATCAGTACTCCCCACAGCAAGCCGACAAGGATGATGCACCAGCCCTTGGGAAAAAAATTGGCAGAAGTGACTTTCAGACTTTCGGCGCCGTAAATGGCGGAAAAGAGCAGCATGACCAGAGGCAAGATAATCAGAAAGGCTATGATGACCGTCACATTTATCCGCCTCGACTCGGTAATGTCTATCATCACCTCCTCCCCTTCGGGGCCCCGTCCGTATGAAATCAGCGCACGGTTCCGGGATGATTTTCCTGCAAACAGTTTCTCGAATATCTTCATATCTTTATGCTTTATACTTTATATGTTATGCTTTATACCTTGATTGGCGGTCTTGTTTTTACCACACTGCAAATATAATCCGATACAATCAAATCACCCGCCATCCTTATGTTATCTTTAGGTTAATACTTTCATTTGTGGGTGGTATTAACCATCCAAATATTATATTTGCGGAGAAAAGATTCGGGCAATCATACAATTATCGTTTATGGAGACGTCGCAACGTAAGAAAAATATAATATTCATCACTGCTCTGTCGGTTATCGGACTGGTCGGGGCAATGGCTCTGCAGGTGATATGGATATCCAGTTCGTACAAGCTGATCAGGAATGAATTGCTCAGAGAGAGTTATGAAGCGTTCAGGAAAGCGCTGAACGAGGAAATCAATATTGTCTGCAATCAGATTCCGGCCGATACTGAAATTTTGGCCGATCTGGAGAGCGACTCGGTTCCCCAGATTACTTATCTCTGTGAAGGCATAAGGGAGTTGGGGATAGAATTGTCTATCTACAGAATCGACTCTCTGGTCAGTCTCTTGCTGAAAGACAAAGACATACACAACCGTCATTATGTAAATCTTATTGACATCAGGAAGGATTCTATCCTACAAAGTACCGCAATGGGGCCGACGGATACGAACAGCAAACTGAAATCCAGGGTGATTCCGGTAAGGGCCGACCTGTCACAAGGTATCCAACTGACACTGCAGAATCCTTACACGTATGTCTTCAAGCGTATGGGGCTGCTGCTTGCCGGCACGTTCATCATCATGCTGCTGGTAATCATCTGTATAGGCTATCAGGTGAGGTTTATCTCCCGGTTCGAAAAGATTTTCCAGATCCGTGAGGACTTCTCATATGCCCTGATCCACGACATGAAGACTCCGCTTACTTCCATTATCATGGCATTGAAGTTTCTGCGGAGCGGAAAGCTTGACAGCAAACCGGATATCAAGAAGAATTATTTTGACATTGCGGAGAATGAGGCCGACCATCTGCTCACGCTGACCAACAAGGTCTTGACAATCTCCAAGCTGGAGAATCATAAACTGGAGATGAACAGGACGGAGCTTCTGCTTGACCCGATGATTGAAAAGCTTACGGGAAAATTCAAGTTGAAGTCTCAGAAGCCTGTGGAGTTTACTGTCGACCTGCAGACGGATACGGTCTATGCCGATGCCGAATACCTGGAAGAAGCGCTCAGCAACCTGATTGACAATTCCATCAAATACTCCAGAGAGAAGGTAAGAATCGGTATCTCCGCAGCACGGGATGACAGATATACCATTCTCAAAATACACGACAACGGACTGGGTATATCGGAGAAGGACATCCACCTGATCTTTCTGAAGTTCGAACGCACGTCGGCGGTAAAACGGAACCGGAAGAACGGTATCTCCGGTTTTGGTCTTGGACTGAACTTTGTGGACCAGGTGGTAAAGGCGCATCAGGGGAAGATTTTTGTCACAAGCATTGAAGGTGAGTTCACGGAATTTTCCATTTACCTGCCCCACCCTGTACTTAAAGACAACGCTTAAAAATAACCTGACAATATAAATTATTCATATCATGATAAAACTGTTATTGGTAGAAGACGACAAGAACCTGGCTTATATCATCCAGAGCGGACTGGAAGATATCATCGGCGGTTATGAAGTGATTACGGCATTCAACGGTAAGGAGGGTTTACAGGCCTGGAGAGCACATCATCCGGATATTATCATCTCGGATATCGACATGCCTGTCATGGACGGCTTTGAAATGGTGCGCCACATAAGGGCAACGGATAACGATACGCCTATCTTGTTTGCCTCGGCACTCACCTCGCCCAAGGATGTCAGAAAGGGCTATGACATTGGGGTAAATAATTATGTCAAAAAGCCATTTATCCCGGACGAACTGGATGCTCACCTTCATGCCATCCTGAAGATGAAGGAAGGGGCCAAGGCTCATCAAGAGACAAGTGTATGTGAATTCGGGAAATATACTCTTAATGCAGACCAGGCTACGCTTTACAACAACGAATCCGGCAACAGCACGAATCTCACCGTCAGGGAAAGTCAGATTCTGCAACTGCTTGCCCAGCATAAGGGTGAGGTGGTAAAGCGGGATATTATCCTGAGCCGCTTCTGGGAGAAGGAGGATGACTATTTTGCTTCCCGGAGCCTGGATGTCTTCATCACGAAATTGAGGAAACTGTTTGCCGATGACCCGCAGATAGAGATTGTCACGAAAAGGGGAATAGGTATCATGCTGGTGGTCAATTCCTGACTGCATGAACGGATGATGGCTTCCGGGAATCTTCATTCAGGTGTTTATCTGCTTGTGTAATTCATGGAGCCTCATCCGGTTGGTATTTTACTTTAACAATCCGGATTATTTTTCAGTTTCACTCCGATTCGGGTTCTTTGATTTAGAGACACTGCCTTTACCAAAGTTGTACCGGAGACCGACTTGCATCAATGCATGATTGACCCGCTCGTCTTCCCAAGAAGTGAACCTGAAACCGGGAAGGGTGATGTCCTGACAGGTCCGCTTCGGCAGAAGGCTGGTGGGCACGGTAAAATTGACAGACAATGACCATCTGCCTTGACAAAGATGCCCCAGCAAACCAAGTTGCAGGATTTCCTCCTGGTCATACTTCTCTCCTTGCAACAGAGGGATGTGGTCATCCCGCAGGAAGTAGGCAGCCCTGAGAGATACGTGAGAATTCATCCGGCAGGTGGCTGCTACATCAAGGTAGCTGGTATGGCCCCGGCGCCAGATGCTTTCGGTTCCTTTCCTTCCATACCACTGGTAATTGGCTGTAAAATTCATTGAAAACTTCTGCCCGATACGATAGTCTCCGCTCAATCCGATGTACTGATGCCTGTACCGGCACCCTGTCAGCGTTTCTACTACGTAGTCATTCTCCGTATAAAACCATGGAGTCATCTCATTGGCCGAATGTTTCAGCATGTAGGTAACTTCCATCACTTTGGGGACACTGATCCGCCATTCCATGTAGTGCATGACCCGTTCCTGCAGGTCCGGATTGCCCCGGTACATCAGTATCCGGTTCCGGTTATACGTGACCGTTGACAACTGGTCCAGATTAGGGTATTCGATGTCACAGAAATAATTGCCTGTGAGAGACAGTTTCCCGGATGCCTGCCAGTGCAGTTTGGCAGAAGGCATCCACGAACAGCGGTCATCGGAATCAAGACCGTTGTCTCTATGCACCACAAGCACATTGCTGCCCATTACCAGACTGACCTTCCGGTGGGGACGTATCATCAGCGAGGCATAAATATCGTGACGTTTTTCCTGGATACGGAACAATGCTTCTCCGGTAAGTCTGTCGTTATTAAGGTAGGACTTGGCAGTATATGTATACCCCAGGTTACTGCGCAACGCATTGTTCCAGATAGGATTCACGTCTGCATTGTATCTCCAGAAATCCTTTCTTCCGGTATACGATAATTGGGTATCCCGGACCGGATTGTGATACAGCCGGCGTTCATGAACACGATAGTAGTTGTAGGTAAGATCGCTTGTGATGACAAGCCGGTCGGTGATATTCCCACGGTAATACAGGCCACTTGTTGTATTGAGATAACGGTAATCGGTTTGATTTTCAGAAAACTGGGCATCCTCCAGCAACCGGTAGCCCTCATGTTCATCGTGTCTGCCACCTTCCAGCCATGACTGCAGTGAGACGGTATGTCTGGCCGCAATCTTGTAGTCCGTACCAAGACTTACACTAAAATCTCCGTTTGCCTTGTGGCTGTTTGGGTGGCGATGGTCCTCCCTTTCGGTGGCTTCGGCTACTTCATTTCTGTACAGATAGCTATAAGAGGTGGCACGGTACATTTTCTTGCCGTTGACCGCCAGCTCACCATATACATTTCCTCTGTCTGACGTACAGACGAAATCGGCTCCTGCATGTTCGCTATGGGAATGAGGGGTACGGAAGGATACCAGCCCTTTGGACCGAACGCTCCATTCATAGCCTGAATAGTCGTCGTAAGTAATGCAGTTCAGCACTATCGGCATCTCACCGTATTTGCCCTTCGGGTAACGGAGCAATTCGATTTTCCTGATGCGTTGAGGATTCAGGTTTTGTATCAGATTCTTTCCCGCTTCTCTGCCATTCAGCATGAGCGGTACATCCCGATACTCACCGATCTTTATGGCATCCGATGCCCAGTCCACACTGATTCCCGGCAACTGATCGAGTAATTGGAGGGAATTTCTTGAACTGTTTCTCAGTGAATCGGTCAGAAAGAAGGTTTCCGTCATGGCATCTTTGCATCGGGAATCTCCTTTGACAACAATCTCGGCCAGTGATTCCGCATTCCCCCGAAGGAGAATATTCCCTAAATTACCGGACTTGCATGCCCTGAAAACCTTTTCAAATCCGATACACGATAATTGAAGCAGGTATGTGGTATCTTCATTTCCTTTTACGTTATTTACTGCATTTATTTCATTTGCTTTCAGTTCAAAATATCCGTCCGGACGGGTGGTGGTACCCGCTATGCGGGTCGTGTCCGACGGGTCCATCAGCACGCAATGCACTCCGGCAAGAGGACGGTTCTCATGATCGACTACCCTTCCGGAGACTTGTTGTGCATCCAACTGTTCCCCAAAGCCCACGCAAAGCATAAAAAACAATACCTGATTCTTCATTGAACATCATTTTAGGGTTTAATACCAGCACTGCATCTGCTGCTGTTTTTCATCTAAAATTAATGCATGAGGACGTTATCATTTGTTTATATCTGAAAGAATCCGTAGTGCAATTATCCTTGTAACCATCTAATAATCAAATGTCAATAAATAAAAATGTTATATTTCAGCTTGAAGTGCCTTATATCAGGGATGCAAGAGGAGTGATTTACAGGAAAAACTCGTACATTTACAAAAAATCAGGTACCATGCGAGCATATCTATCCTTACTTACCTTACTTATCATCCTTCTGACAAGTTGCATGAATCGTCAAAGTGACACCCGGTATGCACAGATACTGGATGCGGCGGCTATCCGCCATGAGCAAGCGGAATCCTTGAGCGAAGACAGCTTACTCTGTGAGGCTTTGAAGCATTACCAGACATCAGCACCGAAAGATTCGGCAAGATTAGTGCAGGCCACCGTCCTGACGGCGTATCACTACTGGTGGCGCAATGAGACGGAAAAGGCATATGGCCTGTTGAAGCCATTGGCGAAGAAGAATAAAGAGGCTTTATATGCGTTGTTCGAGCTGGCTTATAAAGATAATGATTACGAGGCTGCCCATAGCTATCTGTCTCAGATGATGGAGGATGAATCGGCGCAAAACTTCCAGAACCGGCAGGCAATGGCCACTCTGAAGTTTTTTCTGAACCGCCCGGACGAATGTGTCCGTATGTTCGACAGTCTCCCTCAATACATAAAGACTGCTGCGGACTCTGTCCTGTATTTTGAAAAAGTCCTTCCCAACCATGCAGATGTCGTCAGTCACTATGGCAATCAACAAAGAGCCATCGAACTGCAGACTCAGGTGCTAACTCATTTCATCGGAAAAGATAATTGGTATGTGGCCAAGGCACATCTGTCACTGGCCCGGTATTATATCCTGGCAGACAGTCTGAACAAAGCGGAGCAGCATTTGCTGCTGACGGACAAGTATGCCGATGAATATTTTAACCGCAACCTGGCCGTTTCGACTTATAAGGAGCAGTTGAAGAGTATCCTTGAGTATGCCAGGTACAAACGAATCAATGTCATGGAGTGGGCGCATTTTGGCAATGTACTGCAAGGAAATGCCTCCAAGAACCGGGATATAACCGAAGCCGGACGAGAGGCTAACTGGAGGCTTACGGAGCAGAATATGCAGATGACGATTCAAAGGCAAAAGGAGCAGATGCTGTTCCTGGTGCTGTCGGCCGTCATGCTCCTTGCCATTGTGGACTTGCTGCTATGGCTGCGGAACAGGAAAAACAAGCTCGCAGAGAAGGAAGAGGAGATTGATGCGCTACGCAAACTTCTGTCTGAATCATCCACTGCGGATGACAGTCATAAAGACGACCGTTTCTTCAAGAAGATATTGCTGCAGCAGTTGGGAATCATCCGAATAGCAACCTCCTATCCCACTTCTGCCAATCTTGAGCTGCTCAAAAAGATGAAGGAAATTACCAGTCAAGAGGTAAATGTCGACTCGCTGTTGAATTGGAATGATCTTTATCAGACCATCGACTATGTGTTTGAGGGTTTCTATACGTCCCTGGTCAGAAGGTTCGGTACGGTACTGAATGAGAAGGAGATTCAATTATGCTGCCTGCTAAAAGCGAATTTCACCACCAAGGAGATCAGTGTAGTCACGCAACAGTCTGTCCGCACGGTTTATCAGCGAAAGAGTACCATTCGCCAGACGCTTCAGATGCCGGAGGCAGAGGATATTGCGGCTTTCCTGAGCGAGAAGTGATCGGTTGGACAGTTCCTTCCTGCATGAGCGAAAAATAAAATCGGACAATTCGCATGTGAGCCTTATTCCCGGATACCTGCATGACATTACTCACATATATCATACATCCGGGCAAATATTTTCATAAAAACGATGAAAAAGGAAACCGCTTCTTTATCTTTGCAGAACGACAAAGAAGAGCAATTAAATATATGGATGCAAGGCTATGCATGATCATCGATTTAGAAAAACGTGGCGACAGGCAAATGTTTGTCACCGAACGGGTTTCATCCATTTATAAAAACAAGAAGGGACTCTGGGCCGTACGGTTCCTGGCGTCTCCAAGCATATTCAACTACAACCCCTCCCGGCTGCTTTATCTCACCCAGCCGGAGCATATTGATCTGGGAGAAAAGGGGCTGTATATCCGGAACAGACACATCACAAACGTGACAGAACTGCTCCGCTTCACTGACGGACGATATACCTTTTACCGAGTGACCTACGACAACGGTTGCTATGAAAACATGGAAGGGAACGAGGTATATGTCACCCGTACCCCCATTGACAGAAATACCGGCTCTACCTGGGATTATCTTTGTAAACTGGCTGCAGAAACCGGACTGGTGACTGAAACGGATGAAAGTATTCTATCCAAACAATATGAGCTGGTCGATGTGAAGCGCGACAATGTTCCCCTGGCTCAATACCTGGGTGACAAGACACGACTGGCAACTTACCGTATGCCAAAACAAGTGTTTTATCCATTTGGATGCAATGCCAGTCAAAAAACGGCCATTGAAGCGGCTTTGACTCATCAGGTAAGTATTATTCAGGGACCTCCGGGAACTGGAAAAACACAGACCATACTGAACATTATTGCCAACCTGCTCATGAAAGGCAAAACGGTATTGGTGGTATCAAACAATAACTCGGCCGTAGAAAATGTGGCAGAAAAGCTGGAGGGCGAAGGACTTGGATTCATTGTGGCTCAATTGGGCAGCGTGCAAAATAAAGAAGCGTTCGTAGCGAATCAGGCTGATTATCCGGATATGACTGACTGGAAAATCGAGGCACGAACCGAGATAAAGGATGTAGCAGAAGAATCGCTCCAGGCGGTTTCGCAAGGATTTGACGGACAACTCCGGCAGGCAAGACTAAAGGCCGAATGCGATGCTTTATCAAAAGAAGCTAAATACGACGAAATGCAGGCAAACCACCCGGCAGGAAGCAAAGAATTGAACGGAATGTCATCTGCAAAACTCATGAAATTGCTTAACCATTACCAGATGACGATAGAGAACGGCCGTAAACCGGGCTTCTGGTTCAGACTGAAATGCGCTTTTTCATTCGGATTCAAAATGTGGACACAACTCCGCGGGAAAACGTCATCTGTCATAGCTGGCCTGGAATCGGCTTACTACGTTTCCCGGAAGGCAGAGATTGAACAGGAACTGGAATCGGTTACTGCTGAACTTCAGCGCATAGATATTCAGGAAAACGTGAAAAGGCTTCGGTCTTCTTCTCTCCAGCTCTTGAAAGACAAGATAGCCAGACGATATCATACCGGCAACAGGACAAGGTTTACCGTCAAGGATATCAAGCCCAGAACAGAGGAGTTTCTGAAAGAATATCCGGTTGTACTCAGCACTACTTATTCTGCCAAAAGCTGCATCAGCAAAGAGATGGTGTTTGACTATGTGATTATGGACGAAGCTTCTCAAGTGGATATCAAGACGGGGGCGCTGGCCTTGTCGTGTGCGGTAAATGCCGTAATTGTAGGGGATGACAAACAATTGCCCAATGTGGTAAGCCGGGAAGAGGCACTGGCTCTGAATGCCATTCAAACGACTTATCAGGTGGATGAACGGTACAATGCTGTGACACACAGTTTTTTGCAATCGTGTACAGAAGTTTTCAAAAATGCTCCGGTGACCCTGCTTCGGGAACATTACCGCTGCCATCCCAAAATCATCGAATTCTGCAATCAGCGCTTCTACAATGGGGAGCTGATTGCCATGACTGCTGACAAAGAGGAGAAGGATGTATTGCAAGTGGTTCAAACTGTACCTGGAAATCATGCCAGAGGACATTTCAACCAACGGGAAATAGATGTCATTGCGCAAGAGGTGCTGCCGGCATGTACCGACTCGGAAAGCATAGGTATCATTACTCCTTATCGTGCACAGGCAGTAGCTATCAATCAGGCGGTGGGAAAAGACATTGCCAGTACGGTACATAAGTATCAGGGACGGGAATGTGATACCATTATTATGAGTACGGTAGACAACGCTCCTACCGAATTTTCCGATGATGCGAACCTGCTCAATGTCGCCATTTCACGTGCCAAGACCCGGTTGTGCCTGGTAACGACCGGAAACGAGATCCCCCAGGACTCGAATCTGGGCCAACTGATCAGCTACATTCGCTACAACAACTTTGAGGTGAAGGCCAGTAAACTGCATTCTGTCTTTGATTTACTCTATCAGCAGTATACGGCAGAACGACTGGCTTACCAAGCTGCTCATCCGGCCGTGTCGGCACATTTATCCGAGAATCTGGTATACGATGTGGTATCAGGTGCGATTGCGGAATTAAGGCTGGCCAACACAAAGGTGCTTTGTCATTATCCGTTATTCAGACTCATTGCTGATTGGGAAGTGCTGGATGACAAAGAAAAAGTATTTGCAGAAAGTCCGCTTTCACATGTGGATTTCCTTCTTTATAACTTTCTGACTAAACAACCGCTCTGTGCCATAGAAGTAGATGGATGGCATTTTCATAAAGAAAGTGATGTACAACAGTCGCGTGATGCGTTGAAAAATCAAATCTTTTCAAAGCTGGGACTTCACCTGCTCCGCCTTTCCACGACAGATACGGTAAATCAGAAAACGATTAAAAATTCCTTACTGCAAATGATGTAAGACAGGGATAATATACCGGAGCTGAAGGAAAACATACAAGGGTATGTAAGTACCTTTCGCAGAATTACAGGAAGAAACAACAAAAGGGGCTGTATCCGACGATACAACCCCTTATATTTTTCAGTAATCTTTCCAACGCCTGACAAAAGACATCGGAAAGAACTTATTGTCACAATCAGCGTACCGGAATCTTATCAATACGAGCCTGATGACGACCACCTTCGAACTCAGTATTGAAGAATTCTTCCATAATCTTCGCTGCAGTATCCGTATCAATGTAACGGCCCGGCATGACCAATACATTGGCATCGTTGTGCAGACGAGTCATATGTGCGATTTCCGGAATCCAGCAAAGTGCAGCACGAATACCCTGGTGCTTGTTGAGGGTCATGCTGATACCCTCGCCACTGCCACAGATACCGATACCCGGATAGCATTCTCCAGCCTCAACTGCCAATGCCAGCGGATGAGCGAAATCAGGATAGTCACAACTTTCAGTGCTGTATGTACCAAAATCCTTGTACTCCCAGCCTTTCTGTTCCAGCCAGGTCTTCACAAATTCTTTCAATTCAAACCCTGCGTGGTCTGAAGCCAATCCGATAACTCCCATTACAACATTGCTTTTACTTGGTTATACACATTTTCTGCAGTAAAGCCCAATTTCTGGTCGAGCACCTTGTACGGAGCCGAGTAACCGAATGATTCCAGTCCCCAGATCTTTCCGTTGCTGCCTACCAGTCCCTGCAGATTCACCGGCAGACCGGCAGTCAGACCAAATACCTTGGCTCCTGTAGGGATGATGCTTTCCTGATATTCCTTGCTCTGTGTGCGGAACAGTCCTTCAGAAGGAACTGAAACGACACGCAGTTTGATACCTTCCTTGCGCAGCAGTTCTGCTCCGGCAACCAGTGTAGAAACTTCAGAACCTGAAGCCACCAGGATGACATCCGGATTTTCATCAGAACCGGCTACAATATAAGCACCCTTAGCTGTTTCAGCATAAGCAGTACCTTCCGGCAGATTATCCACATTCTGACGAGAGAAAATCAGTCCGGTAGGTGTAGCCATGTTTTCCATAGCCAGTTTCCAAGCCTGAGTAGCCTCGTTCACATCAGCCGGACGCAATACCAGCATTGAGTTGTTGCCCTTGTGGTTCTTCAGTTTTTCCATCAGACGGATCTGTGCTTCCTGTTCTACCGGTTCATGAGTAGGACCGTCTTCACCCACACGGAATGCATCGTGTGTCCAGATGAACTTCACAGGCAATTCCATCAGGGCAGCCATAC
>ERZ791617.927-NODE-927-length-13904-cov-1.94852_pt1 | contig 13904 bp, 8 predicted proteins | sample MGYA00510272_ERZ791617 | MGnify/ENA primary metagenome ERZ791617 (study PRJEB30046, sample SAMN00715200) | human gut metagenome | study: EMG produced TPA metagenomics assembly of the A metagenome-wide association study of gut microbiota in type 2...
CTCTTAACGACGCGTCCATCTGTTGAATAATTCCATTCAGAGCAATCGTAGCCATCTATATCATTCAGATAATTGTAAGCCTGTTCACAGGCTTCAAGGTTTACTTGTTTACGTTGTTCAGGTGGCAGATTCCCTCTATTGTATTTAATGCCGTGGTTCTCTACTTCTGAGTAGAAGTTTTGCTCAATGGCTTTTAAGCGTTCTATCTCTTGTTCAAGATAAGCTATTTTCTTGTCCTTTGCCTTGATTGTTTCTTCTGACACAGATATTTTACCTTTACGGCACAATTCCTGATAATCGTCTAAATCCAACCCCGATTTTCCTTCTCGTGCGATTTCGAAGAGTAAGTCATCAATATTGCACAAGCTGTTTACATACAAATTCTGCTTCACTCTATCATACCAATAGTTCCCTTCATTAAATATTGTCAATCTTCTTCCGTTATGTTCAAGATAGCGCAACATTTCTCCTTTGAAAAGATGTATTGATAGGCTATGATCAAGTTTCCATTGGGTGTATTCAGATGTGTTCCATTCTTGAGAATTGCTACAGAGTATATCTATATCTAAACGTTCAATTATAGGGCTGTTTTTACGAGAATTTATATTTTGTAATACTTCTATTTGGTTCTCTCCAACAAAAGGATAATTCATCCTTTTTTCATTTGAAAAGAATGTCAAAGCAGCAAATACATCTGTATCTGATAAGTTTGACAAGAAATCCACACGCTTGTTCTCACAAAAAAGAATTCTAAAGCGTATTGCTTGACTGTTTTTATTTAGAACGCCATTTGTTGACAGCCATTTTCTCTTTTCTTCAGAGTTAGCCCAATTTTCTATGGTTTCAAGGACACATTCTTCTGTTAAAACAAAGTCATTCTTTAGTGATTTATTATAAAAGTAACGTCCAATGTGATATGTAAATGGTGATGTCGCTATCGTAACTTCATTTTCATACAGAAAATCCATCAACTCCCTTACAAAATCATCAGATTCATCTTCTAAAACAATCTTAGGGACATATGCATTGTTCCAGTTTTTTATACTTCGTCTGAAATAAGTCGCAAATAAGTACTGTTGAGCATTACCAGAGCCATTTCTCCATTGGCTGAAATATGATAGAGGTATGTTCAGATGCTTATTTAATTCTTCATTGATGTCTGATATTGACTTTACCTTGGCATCAAAGAATTTATCTAACCCCTTCTTGTCATCAAATAAAGATTTTATCTTCTCTATTGTTCCTGATTGATTTTGATATTGTGGCAACAATTTTGCCAACGACATTCTTGCTTTTTTTTCTGCGCCATTTTCATAATATTTACATATGACCTCATCTTTAACAGTGAATTCTGTTATACATATATTATTGTAAAATATCCTTTTTGAGAACTCTGAAGGTTGTTCAAAGTTTGTAAGAACCAACTGTAAGGTTTTATATGTAAACGAGTCTTTCGTATATACTTCGCCGTCATGCAAATCAATTCTTGTCACTTTATTGACAAAATAGGTTTCTGTTTCTTTTCCTGAACCAACAATAACAGGCAAAAGGACTTCCAGATCTTCGTTGGAGTTATATCTGTCAATGAAATTCCTAATCTCCCTACCTTCAAGCGAATATCTCTTTATTATCTCAACTGGCGATACATCAATGTCATTTATATTAGGCCAAACAACTTTATCAAATTCATCATCGCTATTTATAAGGAGTCCTTGCAGTTCCTCTAAACTCTCTTCCGAACAAATCATATAAGGATAAAGCCATTCTGGAGCATCATCTCTATAAACCAACATTTCATCAAGAGGTTTGGCTACTCCATACACATTCTTGAAAAGTTTAATTTTCGAGCATGTTCCTTCTGAAATACCATCAAAAGAAAGGAAAAGTTTAAACAACGCCAACTTGTCTTTCGCTGTCAATCGTATGTCTACATTAGCGTCAATTCTTCTATTTATCTGAGAGAAAACATCTTTTTCTGATGGGAAGGAGAAATCAAATAGTATAGGACAGATATTCTCGTACACGTCAAATCCAATTTTCTGGAGAACATGCTTCATTGGCGCAGTCTTGTCTGTCAGAATGATAAAATTGTCCGCATCAAGTTCATTAAAAGACCAAATGTTCTCTCCGTCACTAAAACATGGCAGATTATTGATTATATCATTTGATAAATCAGGGAATTTCGATAGCCAACACAACAAACTATTAAAATCATCTTCATTAAGTTCGTCATGGAGAGCTTTAATATCTATTTCCTTTTCTAATCGGTTTAGAATATACTCATCTTTTATGCTCTCAATTCCCGAAAATAGAGGTTTATTCAAAATCTTTGAATCCAAAGCAGATGAAACCAAACGCTTGCATGTTCCAAGAATTTTATAAAAAGCCTCGTGGCTAATCTTGTCAGATAATCCACTTTTGTCTATAATGATGCTTTCTTGTTTAGCAAACTCTCCATCTTCGTTTAATATGAATGCCTTATTTAAAATCGCAGATAAGTATGCTTCATTGAAACTTTTGGCTAACAGACTAATATCTGAGGAACTTTCATCAAACTTCTTGTACGGAAGGATATTTAGAGCATTTCTGTCATTTCGTTTAGACAAATATATACTCCAATCAACTATTTTCTCGGCTAAAACCTTAAATAGATATAGATTCCAAGCACTATCTCCTAATACCCGTTGGCGTGGAGGGTCGAGAATAAAGTTAGCATTGATGTAAAATGGAAAAACAAAGTCTTTGACTAATGTCGGCAAAAACGCAAACATTGAGATAGTATTATTTTCAAGAATAGATATTGAGCCATCTTCGTTTACAGGTATGGCAAATGACAATTCTGTTGAACTGCTAATGGCAATTTTCATAGGGATATTCTCTATTTGCTCACCCTCCAAATCAACGAACAAAGCTTTGAGAATGTTTCCAGAGTCTTCTCGTTTTTCTATTTTAATTCTAATTGGAAGATTTTCTTTCTCAAATATCTCATTTGAAACACCAGCAGCGAAATCAAAACGTTCATAGCGCTCTACTTTTTTTTGTGCAAATGAGTTTTTTAGAGTAATAATACCCCCATTTAATTCTCGGCTAATTGTACGTGTGTTGAATCTTATTCTATCTGTTTTACGTAGGAAAAGCATAAACTTTGGATTATCAAAAATCGAGTCAATAACTGCTTTATATCCACTATCTCCTTCTATATTCTTTTCTTCTAATCGAATTGCGATAGAAACATTGGACTTAGCGAAAGAACTGCCTAACTCTATTGGGAATTCAGATATATGTATGGGCTCTAATTGCCATGGGATATCATTTACTCCGTCAAAATCTTTTTTTACAGAAAGATGCTGAGAACAAAACCAATTCCAATCATCTTCTGTTCTAATTAATTTGTATTTTCTGTAAAAGCTATCAAATGTACAGAATTGTTTATCTTCTTTATCAAACTTAAATTTGTAACCATTGGTTGATATATAGACTCTATTTGAGTCTCTAAATACAGATTTAAATCCAATGCCCTTGTAGCCAGTTTTATTCTCGTTGGCTTTTTTCGTTCCAACAGCAGCAGAAGTTATCGCTTCAAAGTCATATCTGTCAAAACTGAATCCGTCATGACAAAACACAAGATAATCCCCTGTTGTAAATGAGTTAATGGAAACACCGTCTTTTTGAGGAGCTGCATCATCTGCATTTTGTATAAGCTCATAGAACATTCTATCTTTGGAAGAATGGACATCGGCTATTTCTTTCAACAAACGCGCATCTCTTTTATTAGATGTTGGATTACCAAGATTCCTTTGAAATGCTGCATCTATATCTTTGTTGTAAGGATTCTCAACCTCTTCAATAATTTTGCACTGAAATTGAAAAAGTTGGTTACGCTCAATCCTACGATTTTTTGGAGGAAGATTTGTCAACTTGATTTTATAGTATTTACCTGCATCAACATTGTCGGCATTCACCACAATTGCCCGAAGATTATAACCATAGAAAGGGTCAACTAAAAGTTTACCTTCAATCTCTCCGCAAGAATAAAGTTCCTCAATAAAAGTGTATTTGCCATAATTCCTGGCAATACCTATAAAATCCGTTGTAGGTACATTCGCTAAGCTCAATAAACCCATCAAATCAAGATTGTACAAAGTTTCATCATAAGGCTGAGGATTTAATTGCTTTATTCCAAAGGTTAATTTGTCTTGATTGTCTGCAAGATAAACCACATTTACAATCTGCCCAACATACAAAATGTCCTCTATTTCTTCAATATCATTCCAACTCACAGAGTCTTTCTCGATATATCCTTCATATTCTCCAAGCCTAATTTTGGCATATTTTTTTTGAATTTCAATGATCTCAGCCTCATAGACATATCCACGCTGACTAATAGCATTAAATGTGTTAACCATTTCTTGGCTTTTAATTTTATCTAAAAGTCGAACGCTGCACTCGACAGTATGACGTTCATCCTTATGTTTACTAATAGCAACATCTATATATTCTCCAATTGATAAGCACCCCTCGGAAAGTCGAATGGTAAGTTCTTCGGATAGATTGGTCTTATAAACAAATGCTTTAACTATATCATCAACATCTAACATTAGACCAGTATCACTTATTGAAAGAATGGAAGCTGATACAATATTTTTCTCTCTATATTTTTCCTTAATCGAGTTCCATATATCTGACTCTTTTGTTGAAGCAAATGTATATTTCAGTCTTTCAAAATCATTTAACAAGACCAACTTTATTGGGGTATAAAATTTGAAATGGTCATCTATTGATTTCACGAAATAATCGCGAAGATTTCTTTTAAGAATTCTACAAGCAAATCCAACATCAACAGTAATGAAGTTATCTTCAATATCTATTATAAAGCCATTAAGAATGTCTCCTGCTTTGGCATTTGAAACAAGTTTCTTGCGAGAGACCGATAATGTTTTCTTGTAAGTATCAATTTCTGTAATAATGAAAGAAAAGTTATTACCTACAAATTTCTCAGGTTCTTCATTTCTCCAATAACTTAGTTCTCCAATAGACATTTTGGCACTGATTCCATCAATATCTACTGTAAAACCAAAGTATTGACTATAATTTATAATCGTACCTATAACGCTTCTACGGTTTCGATAACAAGCGTACAGATTTTTCCATCTCTGTACTTCAGTAATATTATCGGAAAAATTTCTTTTCCTCATATAATCATAATCTTAAATTCATAATATGCTATCGTCTCTCAGTGATTCCCAATAAGGTTGCAGCCGATCTTTTATCAATAGGCCAACAGTCTGAAACTCTATGATTTCCGAGTATTTTATTTTCCGCAGAAAACCTTTCCAGAAAGATTGGCGGTCTTTTGATGCGAAAAACTCTTCAGTGAATAAGGGATGATTTTCCCGATAGCCTGTTCCTCTGTTTGCAAAAGTGAATCTAATGGCTTCATCGTCCACCTTATCTGTCACCAGAATGCGATAGACATCAAAAAAATCTTTCATGCGGCTATTGGCCAGAGAAAGTACTATCATGGCATGAAATTTTTCCGCAACGACAGTTTCCAATGAATAAGCTTTTATCTCCGCTTGTGGTACGGTATCAATCAAAGCAGGGAAAGCCAGTTCTTGAGGTGCTGGCGTAACAACATCACCAAAACCTATATCCATAGATACGCGCTGACGGGCAGTATCAAGGTGAGCAACGACTGAAACCCGAACTCCGTGATATTCCTTGTTTACCGTTATATCCTCCGCTTCTACCGTATCAGCGTCATAACTGGAACCGTCAGGAACACAGTCAACATTGCATATTTCTTTGATAATGCGTTTGATGTTCTCTTTGTCATTATTGATACGGGTCGCCATAAAGTCTATATCCAAGGTCGGCCGGGCTTCAAAGCGGTCGTGAGCGTAAAGCAATGCACCGCCCTTCAGGATAAAACGTTCACGGTAGTTACTGATAGAAAGGCGATAAAGCAACCGTTCCTGCATATAACGGGAAATCATCATTTGCGGATTGTAGTGTTCCGCTTTTGACAAATTAAGCAGCCGTTCCTTAACCGATTTTCCGGAGTTCGTATATGTCTTGCCCATTATAGTATGAATTTTATCAGCTCATCAATCTTTTTACCCACACGCAGCTGCGATGCGTATTCATAAAGGCGGGTAATATCACGGTCTTTGCGTGACAGATAGTTATTGAATATTTCGGAACTTACGTCCAAACCTATCTTATTCCGATATTTGATGGCATCGCAGACCGATTTTTCCAGATCATATACTTTAACTTTAAAACCGTCAATTTCCACTTCCACAATTCCAAGTCCGTAAGCCTTTTGTGTCATAAAACTAAGCTCAATAGGTGGAAACACAGGAAGCGTAACACGGCGTGTACGTTCTACTGCAATGTGGTATGCCTGTGGAATTTGAGTCGTAAGTTCGTGGTACGACCATGCGGAATATAGGCACAACACACCGCCCGGTACCAATGTCTCAACATCAATCATCTGTTTGGCCAGCCCATTGTTGAGTGCATACACGCCTCGCCGCACCCGTACAATTCGTCCGGTTCTCGTACCATACAATAGTTGGTTATAGAGCGATACCTTTTTGGCTTCAGCAGACGATATATAGCCGCCATTGTGGGTTATGTATTCCGTTATATTCATTTCAATCCTCTTATCAATCAATCGCAAAGTTACCACAAATTTCTAAATATGCAGTATATTTGATGTAATAATTGTGATTAAACTTTGATTATCTACCGTCTCATGATTCAGCCCATTACTAAACTTTCCATTATTCATTGATAAGCCTGATAGAATTATGACAGTATCATTATGAGGTCGTTTCAGCCGTACCCCACCGTGGGGTATCATACCAACACCTAGAAATGTAATATTTCTTATTAGGCTGTGTAGCGAAATGATGATAAGAGCAAATTGCGATAGTTTGTGATTACTTTGGGATACCGACAACAAATGGGAACTTTGCGGTATCAAATTAAAGATAAAACCCAGTACTTACATTAAGTATCAGGCTGATATATAGATATTATCAGTTCAAGCGTGGGAACATTGAATATTACTACTGTGAGGCTCTGGACTGCCTAAGGTGAATAATAAACAATGCCCACGCCAGATATGTATATAGTTCACCCTACAGAGGTGAATATATAACACTGACGTGAGCGTCCTTGCCTATTATCTTCACCTTTTGAAATTGTCCAGATTTCACAGTAAGATAATATCTTAAACGCTCTTCGTTAACTAATATGTCCTTCCAACTTCCCAACGCATTAGGCTGTTAGAATTGCTGCAAAGTTACGAATTTACGTTTGATTGGCAAGAACTTATTGTTTATTAAATGCAGAAAGGCATTCCTACTCCATAAATCAAGGTTAGGAGCAAATTTGTAAAAGGTCTATATAAGTAGAATTTTATAAATTTACTCCCAACTTGAATTGTAGGCTTAAAAGGCAGTTCCGCTCCATTCTTAATAATTGGTGAGCGCAAGCTAAGGCAGTCATAAGTATTAAGTAGTTCTTCCTGCCTTAATCCCAAGTATCTCTTGGTAATTGATACACTGGAATGATTGAATAGCTCCATGAGTTTGACAAGTGCAAGCTCCGAACTTTCGCTGTTCATGTTATAGACCTGCCTGCCGAAAGTCTTTCTAAGGCTGTGGCATGAGAAGTTGCCTATATGCAGCCTATACTTCCTTTTAACCTCCTTGAGGATTACATTTATCCTCTGTATGGAATAGACCGTACCTTTCCGGCTAACCAATATAGGCGCGTCTATGCCTATAGGACTGATATGCTTGTAGCAGTCACAGATATGCTTCTGTAGCTGCATGTTAATTCTCACAGTCCTTTGCTTTCCCGTCTTGATTTCGATAACGGTAAATTCCTCCGCATTTAATATCTGATTCCAGCGTAAAGCCAGAATGTCAGATATTCTTAAGCCAGTAAAACAGCCCAGAGCTACAAGAAGGGAAATTCTGTAATTTCCATCTTTAGCCAGTTTTCTTATCAAGTTCATTGCCTCGCTCTATTGCAGATAATCTGCGGTTGTACTTGAATATTTAAGTGACATAACGTTCAGTCTTATAATGAAATGAATAAAAGTGAATATCATTTTTAAGTTGGAATATCCAACTTATTGATAATCAAAGGAACATTCACTAATAATAGAAGTGAACATTTCTCCCATTAACAGTAAGAGGACACCTATACCTTGTTATATAGATGTCCTCCATACCAAGCTATCCTTTAACAATGGCATAGCCCAGCAGCAGGATATATCCTACCGCTATAAATGGAAACAATGCCATTGCAATGAAGAATACCAAAGTAGCCAGTAACACATAGAATAAATTCCGTAGCATAATCTCCAGTTTTGAGAAACCAGTAATAGGATATAATTCCAGATACAGCTAAGAGAGAAACCAGCTGTATCTTTCATCACCATGCAGAGCGGATGCAATGCCCGTTGCCAGTTCTGTAGCGTTGTAGGCTCTATCCAGAAAGCTGTCTATGTAGCTGCTCTTGTTGCTGCCAGTAAGCAGGTTGTAGAACTTCCACATGGATAGGTCACTGCCAAGACAGCCAAAGTTCTCATCATTAATGTAGGCTTTAGCCACACTGTTTACTTGTGTATCAGTAAGCAGCATTCTGGGGATAGCCTTCTGATAGCCTTGTGGCAAGCACTGATAAAGTCGCATTCTTCCAAGTAACTGGCAGAATTGATGTTCTGTCATACTGGTATTGCCAAGTGTCTGCATCAGATGTATGTGCTTGGCAGGGTCGTACTTGTTGAACATTTCCAATACGGCACGATATAATTCGTTGGTATTGGTTACTTCCAAACAAGTAAGATAACCGTCCGTAGATACACATAAATTGGTGCAGACATTACAAATGAAGCCTATGAACACCTTAAAACGCTCTGCACCCTTTTTACTGTACAGATTGGTATGGTTATAAGCCCTAACTCCACCTATGGTAAGGGTCAGCCTATTACCGTTCACCGTCTCGTAGATGGTAGGTATTTCAATCACGAAAGCGCAACGCTCGTAATAAATGGTCTTGTCACTCTCCAATAACTGATTGGCAGGCTTATGTATTGCTTCTGGAATACGACCTTTGATAACGTGTGACACCCTTATATCCGGCTGCCCTATCCGTTCACCGTTAAAGAAAGTATGTGCGGCATCCTGCACCGTTTCAATGAACGAGACGTGCGACAATGTAGCCTCGTTGTCTTTGGCGAATACTGGAATTATGCAGTCGTCCCTCAAATGCTGTAAAGTCGCTTCAACTGTATTAGCCTCTATGAACAGAGGTCGTTTCCCCTTTGTATCGTCCGTTACAACCGTTGCATCCTCTGCAAATTCGCCTAAATTGCTGTTCCTTCTCTGTGCCATGACTGGCATAATCTGTAATGCTTCCATAATCTGTAAATTATTAAGTTGATAATTAGAAATTTCTCCATCTGAACGCCATATAAACGATAATGTACAGCACTATGGCAAACATTGCCTGCGGTGCTGTAATGAACGGTACAACGAGTATTGCACCAATCGTCAGAATTGCCTTTAAATCTTCCATAAGCGATAATTTATTGGTTAGTAATAAGTGAATTAAAGGGAATAGCACGCTTTATAGCGTAATGCCCCATAGACTTCCGCAATTGTGCTCTGTAATACACAGACATTACTGTAGTAGCCAGTAATACCGTAGCCAAAGCGTTTGCGGTCTGGAATGCGATTGCGTTAAACCGTTCATTTCCCATCTAAGAGAGGTGAGGGACGTAGGAGTAACATGACAATAAAGCGCATAATATACACCTCATGCCTGCTTTCTGGCTGATAATTGCACTTTATGCAGTCTTGGTAACTGTATGGAAAGAGTTCCCGTATCTGGAAGGGAGGGGGTACTATTTAGACACTGCCTAATTTGAGTTGGGGTATAACAAGAAACTCCAGACCCGTTTAATAGTCTGGAGTTCAATCCTACTCAATCAATGCCTTAATTTCCTTTATGGTTCTATACCTTCTCAACGTCTGCCCAAGCTGTTTATATCCCTGCTCCAAGAATGGATATTTATCTGTTATCACCCTTAATTCCCGTTGCTCATTGTCCGTTAGGGAAAGCTTCTCCTTCAAGTCACAGAAGCGTTTGAGGCGGTCTCTGAATTGTGGCGGTTTGAGAGCATCCTTTACTGCACTGTCATCTGCGATACTCCACTCATACCCTTTGGTTACTGTCATCCCCAATTCCTTATAAGCCTCTTGCAGTGCTTCGGACGACCTATATACTATATGTGTAGTCCAGTGTTGGTAGAGCTTTAACTGGGCAACCATGTCATTGACTTCGTATCTGCCATCCTTCTTGATGATATATGTATGGACGCCCAGTCTTTCAAACTCCTTATCCTGCTGCTTTAATATCTTTATATCAGTCTCCCTATTCAGTTGCTCCACCCTTCTGCGAGCAGTAGCAAGTTCGTCCTCTATCCTCTCCTCCATCACATCAAACGGAACGTAGTAGTTGACAGCCTTTGCATTGAAGATATGGACTATCTTGTTTCTGAAAGGGTTGGACTTGGTTCTGATACGTCCTGCAATCTGGGGAATATCCATGTCAATGCTGATTAGGGTATGCTTGTTGTAGCCGTCACTGACGATAAAGCATATTGCCGTCTCTGAATAATAGTCCACTCCTTCAAATGCCTTGCAGGTCACGAATGTAAACCGTTTAACTGGGGCTGTTGAACTGGAGATTTCAAAGCCTTCCAGCTTGTAATGGTTCATCTCGTCGTCAGCGCATATAATCCTGCACTCATCATTGGTCAGCTTGGCTTGTTCAAGTATCTCCTTAATCTCCCTTACGCTGTTGACAAAGAAATATGCCTCCTCACTCTTAATCCCGTCCAACACAAAGTGACCGTTGTCTTTATAATGCTTGATAACATTAGCTGCTGTAGTGCTTGCTTTGACACATGGGCAGGGGTAGATTGTAATCTTATCCACTATCTGCCAGTTGGCAATATATTCCTTCATTTCGGCAAATACTTTGGGCTTAAATCGCTCTGGGATAGGAGTTGCAGTTAAGAAGCAATGAGACTTGAAGCATTTGAACTTCTCTATAATCTGATTTATTACCTTTGTCCTAAAGCCATACTGCTTTAACAAATTGTGGTACTCATCCACAAGTATCTTGAATTCAAGCGGATTAATGAGGTCAATCAGTTTATCCACCTTGTCATACGTACAGATTATCTTCTTAACTCCGTCCTTAGCAAGAAACTTGTTCAACTGGATTTGTACTATCTTAGTGAACTTGCCATATAAACCAAACAGTCTGTCATTAGTAGGACTTACGCCTGCTTGGATTTGTGACTTCTTCCAAGCAATGTCCCTGCCGTCTTTATCCTTAGGTGGGTAGCACTTATTGATTACCAGCTCTGTTGTAGGTACGGCAATAATGTAATTCTCGTCATTGGTAAGCGCTATTGTAGTAGCACCGCATCCCGTCTTTACCTTGTTGAAGATGCAATTCTTTGGGAAGTCGTCCATAATGAGGAAACCGTCCCGTTCTTGAATATCTAACTTTATCATAAGTTATCTTTTGTGATTTTAAATATGTTACCTGTGACCCTAATTATTGGACTTTAAATAATCCTAAACTCTGAATACTGGGGTAACTGACCGTTTTATATAGAGGGAATTCACCACTTTCTGGGAATTTCAACTCTATCATCATTTCTACTTGGTGATTGGAAAACAGCTATCTGTGACCCCAATAATCAGACTACAGATTACTCTCAACTTCAATTATTAGGGTAAACCACCTTATTATATGGGGGAAATTCACCACTCTGGAAGAATTGGGAGCAGAAGAGCCAACCTCTCACATTGGCTCCGGTTCTTATTAGCGGACTTCTTCCGCTTCCAGATAAGGAATGTCCTCATCTGCATCAGTGGAGGCTGTCCCAGTCCCTTCAACTGGAATGATAATAGGATTGCCATTCCGTTCTCTTATCTTCTTGAACTGCTCCATCACCAAACTCTCATCCAGATTTCCATGCGTATTGAACATTGCCGCCTTGTCATTCTGGGTGATGGTCTGGAATATCTTAATAGCTTCGTTGGCGTCTCCCGCAGTTGTTTTGATATTATTAAATTGCTGAATTAGGTGTCTCTTGGCAATATCCTTGTCATCAAAGCCTTTATCCTTGCAGATTTGGATGAACTTGTTGCCTATCTCCATATTATAGGCTGGAATGATAGGCTTCTTCACCTTCTTTCCTTTCTCATCCTTCCCAGAGCATAATAGAGAGAAGTCAGACTTTGATATGGCGTTATTATTGCCACAAAAGATAAGGTTCAGTGTTGAGATTGGATAACCGTCTGGGTTCTTCTCGCTCTTTATCAGTTCGTTATACCGTTGCAGGAATTCACTGTCTGGGTTAATATTGGCTGCACCACGTACATAATCTGGGGTAGTCCATTCCTTCTTGGTAATATTAATCTCGTTGATATATTCGGCAATGGTTTCATTCCCTTGCAATTCAACTTCAATGGCAGGGACATCTATCCTTTCCGTTCTCCGCTGCCCATTCATTATAGAGGGCTGCGGCAATAACCCTATGCTGACCGTCCAATACAAGGAAATATTTGGCAGCATCTTCCGGCTTTATATCTTGCCCATTAATATCAACCAAGCTAATATCGCCAGTTTTAATTACATCTTCCGCCTTAATGACTTGTATCTGCTCTGCCTTTCTGTAGCCTTTGACCTTCATCATGGCTAATATCTTCTCTACATTGCCCAAGTTGATGGAACGATTAATACCCTTAGCGAAAGCTATGTTTCTTACTTCATTATTAGCTACAATATTAATTTGTAAATAAATTTTCTTCATAATTGTTTAAATTTAAATTAATAATTAAGTTTATAAATTGGTGCAATCTTCAACTTGGCGCCTTATCGTTTCTGATTACGTTGCAAAGTTGGGGAATACTTAGAAGGTGGGTTATAAAGAATAGAATGCGATTTGAAGGGTATTCTTTATATATAAGATAGCCAAATAGTTAGATATTATAAGGATATAAAAAACTACCACGTGATTACATGGTAGTCTGTGAGGATTGGCAGCATATTGCTTACCAGAGGTATTCTGTGGATTGATTATTGGGAGAGAAATTGTAGTCCTCTATCCGCTTGGGCTTCCATTGCGGTTTGTAGCCTTGCTTCACCAAGTAGGCTATAGCGGCATTGGTGTAGTTCTCGTCATTATTGAAACTGTCCGCTTCAAATAATATCTCCATGTAGCCTAAAGTCATACGTATCTGCTCGCTTCTGGTCTTTAAGGCTGAACACTTCTGCAAGAGATGGAATGTACCGTACATGATTAAGTTGCAGGCTGCATTATTGGCTTTCCTGCCTTTCCTTTCTGAATACACCTCCTTCAATTCCGCTTGCGCCTCTTCCAGACTGTCAACTCCCAAGTAAATATGCAGGTAGTTGTCAAGTAAGTCAGTCAGCCAATAGCAGGAGTTGTCAAGCCTAATCTTCTTTACCCCGTTATCAATGGTGATGGAATTTAGTGCCCTTACCTCCTCCTTTCTGGAAGGTGAGTATCTCTTGGTGTTCAATAACTCAAACAGCTTCAGCATTTCTGGACGGACTTGTTCCAGATACGGAAGTGTATTCTCTGAAATGGCAATCTCCGTATGAAGTTCATCCTTTACATGCTTGTCAGATATGGCAGCTACAAACAGAAGGGATATTCCTATTACTTCATCTTCATCTGATACGCCATACTCCTCCAGAAGTTCCAATATTTCAGTCAGTATCTTATCATTGGATAGGGTTATGAATACTTCGTGCTCTGTATCCATGATGAA
>ERZ791617.934-NODE-934-length-13792-cov-2.20878_pt1 | contig 13792 bp, 10 predicted proteins | sample MGYA00510272_ERZ791617 | MGnify/ENA primary metagenome ERZ791617 (study PRJEB30046, sample SAMN00715200) | human gut metagenome | study: EMG produced TPA metagenomics assembly of the A metagenome-wide association study of gut microbiota in type 2...
ATTCAAAGAGAGCATATTAGTTTCTTCTGTAATCTCTGTAATAGCATTCGATATAAAATTAATCTTATCAATACTGCTAATCATCTCATTGACAACATTCTTAGAAAGCTTAGAATTGTCAATTGACTTCTGTCCCTTTCCAATAAGGTTATCAACTATATTAATACCTTCATTACTAAGCTTCTGTGTCTGTGCTGATTTATTATTAATATCACCAACATAAGTTCTTGTCTCATGCAGCTTCTGCGCAAGCTTTTCAACCTCATCACTTGCCTTATTAGTACTCTCTGCCTGTCCTGCTGCACCGATTGATACGCTCTGGATGGCTTCTGATACCTGATTAGTTGTCTCTGTTGTTGTCTTTGAAATATCTGATATATTACCTGATGCCTTAATAATAACACTTGAACGTTCTTCTACATTCTTAATAAGCCCTGCAACATTATCAACCATCTCATTAAAGCTTGTCTCAAGCAAACCAAATTCGTCCTTTTTCTTAACTTCAATTCTCTTAGAGAAATCTCCCTTAGATACAGCATGCATAACTGTATTAATTCTCTTGATTTCCTTAGTAAATATAATTGAAACAAATAAAGCTATAATGATACCGATAATAAATGCTGCAACAGCAGAAGTCAGCGTTGCATTTGTTATTTTATCAGTAACATTAGTAATCTCACTGTTACCAACTATACCAACAAGCGACCAGCCTGTAACTTCATCTCTTACAACTGATACTGTTAACGGTGTTCCATCAATTCTTTCTGTATATGTACTCACCACATTCTTCTTATCATCTGATAATGCTTTAAAGTCACTCCAGAACTTAGCACTGCTTACAGAACCTGAAAATGACTTGTCATCATTATTATCTACAAGAATATCACCATTTTCATCTACAAGAAGAACATAACCTGTATTAAGAAGACCTATGTTATTAACATATTCCTCTATCTCACTGAAGTTAATATCCATAGCAACAACGCCATAATTGACATTATCAATCTTGACATCCTGTGAAACAGTTATAATCTTATTGCCAGTCTTAGTATCTGTATATGGCTTAGTATAATATGAGAAAATTCCATCTCTTGATGTAAGTCCCTGACATGATTTATACCAGTCCTGACTGGTATTATTAACATTTCTCGCAAAATCCTTCTTATTACCGACCTTGCCTGTATCAGGATTAGGCTCTGTCCAGCCTGATATCAAATAACCTTTGGCAGTAGAATAATATGCCCTTACAGCTCCATCTGTTACCTTAACTGATGCTATAAGTGCATCCTGGATGGTTGTTACATTATTATCAAAGTCACCCCTATCCTCAAGATGCTTAACCTCGTCTTTTCTCGTTACAAGATCCACCGGCTGGCTTAAATTCTTAAGGTAATTTCTGAAACCTTTCTGTGTTTCTGTAAGTGTCTGTCCACTTGTAATATTAATGTTGCTCTCCTGCGTTGTCTTTGTAGTATTAATTGCCTCAAACGCAAGAATCAGTGTAGGTATCATTATTGCAATAACAAAACTGATAACTAACTGTACTCCTATTCCTCTTAATTTGTGCTTCATATTTTCCTCCACTTTCTCCTATAAATTATATCATAAGAACCTTTAGTATTATAATTCACATTATGTCTCAACAAATACACCATAAGTTCCTATAAACGCTAATCAACTACTGGAACTTAACATTTCCCTGCAGCCATATCTGTCCCTTAAATCTCCTGCCTTCTGCGGGTTGTCCCATAACACTTTTTTTACTTACTGCCATCGTAAACACTATATTATTACATTCCAGATTCATAATATAAATATCCTCACCTGTAAATTCATTATGTTCCAATGACACTGACAGAATCTCTCCTACAACAGAATACTGGTCACACTCAACACCACATGGCATGAAAGTCGAATCTACTATAGTAAATATATCTTCGTGCTGTACTCTGTCAGAAAGCTTTGTATATGTATCTATATCGTCTATTGTAAGACTTTCTATAGCGCTCTCATCACCTTTTTTGGCCGCAGCTATAAGATTAATTCTCTTTTTCTCTTCTTCAAGCTGCTTCTCCTTATTATACATATCTTTCTTAAGCGGAAAAAGTATCATCCCACCTAATGACAATGCCGTAAGCGATACTCTCCTGTTCTCAAGCGGCTTCTTTGATATTGTATTTTTCCTGTCCGGATTAAATATATTATTACCAGAATTGTTATTCTTATCAGATTGTTTTAATCCTGTTATATATTCCAGGTAATCCATAACATTCTGAAGATAAAATATAATAGTCACTCCGGTCTTTTTTTCATCACATACTACCGCATATGATTCTTTATCAAGATGTCTTTCCACTGTAAGCTCATCATAATCTGTTATTGTATTTCCAATAACAAATGGAAAATAATATTCATATATAAAACTGCCGTTCTCATACCGTCCAAAAATATATAATCCGCAAGACTTACTTATTCTTAATACTATTACCCCTCTTTGTAATGCATTATTAGATAATACAAATCCCTCCTCTGTGCAACCCCTGATTCCAGCCTTAATGAACTTCGCCTCACCCTCAGAGTCCATATTACTAAAACCAAGCGCCTGTAAATATATATTCATAACTACCTCAATTCCTGATACCGGCTTACAGCCGCCTATGATATTCGCACACCGGTCTATTGTACACTTTCGTTATCTTAATGTAAATATATAATTCTTTTTATTTTATGTATAATGCTTATCACTATAATATATCTATAATAAATACAGTAAGGTACTTCAAAAGGTCCTTTTCCACATATTCAGTATATGGACTTCCATCTGAATGTCGTACCATCTTCATAACCGGTCTGTCTGCTACATCCTTATTCTGTCTTATAACTTCACCGACTTCATTCTCATTAGTAAGCACCTGCATCCCTACCGGATAAACCGCAACAGATTCAAGCAGCTTCTTTACAATAGCACCATCATATTCCCGTTCAGCATGTACTTTCATATATTCGATTGCCTGATACATCTTAAGCTGCTTATTTCCAATTCCGCTTATCAATGAATCAAATTCATCACATACAGAAACAATTCGTATCTCCATCTTAATCTTAGAGCCATTATGCTGGAATGGAAATCCTGTTCCATCAATATTCTCATGGTGAAGAAGTATAATTTCCTTAGATATATCAGAAATCCAGTTCTCATCCTGTATAGAGCTGTACCCGTATATCGTATGTTTCTTATATTCCAGCTCATCCTTCGGAGATAATTCATCCTCACTAACATCAATATACGGTGCCTGTATATACTTAAGACCAATATCATGCAATATAGCTCCCATTGCAATATTCTTAACCTGCTTCTTTGTCATCTTAAGCTTTAAAGCCATAACAGTAGAAAGCGAACACACATTAATACAATGAGTATACAGATCTGTACTTATATTTCTTATTTCCGTCATGCTGTTAATAACATCCGGATCAGATATAACACTGTCAATAATCTCCTCGGCAGCCTCTCCTATTATACTAAGGTCACTGTTTCTCTTATATATATGCCTGTCAAGAACCTTTCCGACTATCTCCTGTGTCCTGTTAATCGTCTCGTCTATATTAAATATATGTCTTGTACCATCAGCAGTTGTATTAGCAATATCGTCTTTAACATATACAAGAAGCTGATTATGTTCCTTTAACTTATCTATGTATTCCTGCTTTAAAATAGTATCTGATTGTATAAGCACAACATTGGACTCTGTTATTACAGGCACAGCAAGTATCTCTGTTCCTTTTAAATCATCAACAAAAACTTCTTTCATAACAATTCCACTCTCCATTACTACTGTCAAACTGAGATTACCCACACATAATAAATTATATCTATAACATACCACATTCACATTATATTTTCAAATATTAAATAAGTTTCATATATAATTTCACATCGCATATATAATTGATAATTAATTGTGTATAACCGCAATATATTAATTAGGATATTAAATCAGCTTAAACATTCGTTAATTTTTTATCAATCTATTGACAACAGATTAATCATAATATATACTGTAGATGTTTGTTAATAATTTATCAATCAAGAGTTATATTGCCGCACTTGCGGCGGAATGGAGGATTTATATGACTGAAAATAATGCTGAACTTGAATTTACTGTTGATTCTGTAGAATCTCTTGAAAAAAGAATTAATCAGGTAAGAGAGGCAGTAAAAATATTCTCAACTTATTCACAGGAGCAGGTAGACAAAATATTTACTGCTGCCGCACTTGCAGCTAATAAGGCAAGAATAAGCCTTGCAAAGGATGCCGTAGAAGAGACCGGCATGGGTATTGTTGAAGATAAAGTTATAAAGAACCATTATGCTTCTGAATACATCTACAATGCTTACCGTGATACTAAGACCTGTGGAGTTATTGAAGAAGATAAGGCATTTGGTATTACTAAAATCGCTGAGCCTATCGGCGTTGTTGCTGCTGTTATTCCTACTACCAATCCTACATCTACAGCAATATTTAAGACATTAATAAGTCTTAAGACACGTAACGGTATTATTATCAGTCCACATCCTCGTGCTAAAAAATGTACTATAGATGCTGCAAAGGTTGTTCTTAATGCTGCTGTTGCAGCCGGTGCACCTGCTGGAATTATAGGCTGGATTGATGTTCCATCACTTGAACTTACTAACACTCTTATGAAAGAAGCTGATATTATCCTTGCAACAGGTGGTCCTGGCATGGTTAAAGCCGCTTACTCATCAGGCAAACCGGCTCTTGGTGTAGGTGCCGGCAATACTCCGGCCATCATTGATGAATCAGCAGATGTAATACTTGCAGTTAATTCTATTATACATTCAAAGACATTTGATAATGGTATGATATGTGCCTCTGAGCAGTCAGTTATTGTTGATAAGAAAGTATACAAGGCTGTTAAAGAAGAATTTACAAAAAGAGGCTGGCATTTCCTTACTAAGTCAGAGTTAGATAAAGTCAGAAAGACTATTTTAATAAATGGTTCATTAAATGCAAAGATTGTTGGTCAGAGTGCTTATAATATCGGTAAATTATCAGGTATTACCGTTCCTGAAACCACTAAGATTCTTATAGGTGAAGTAACAAGCGTTGACCTTTCAGAGGAATTTGCACATGAGAAGTTATCACCGGTTCTTGCCATGTATAAAGCAGATAACTTCGAGGATGCTGTGGATAAAGCATCTCATTTAATTGCTGATGGTGGATATGGTCATACTTCTTCTCTCTATATTAATATTGAACCTAATCAGGATAAGATTGCTATATTCCGTGAAGCTATGAAGACATGCCGAATCCTTATTAACACTCCTTCTTCACAGGGTGGTATCGGCGATTTATACAATTTTAAGATGACTCCTTCACTTACACTTGGCTGCGGCTCATGGGGCGGTAATTCCGTATCAGAAAATGTAGGTGTTAAGCATCTTATTAATATTAAAACTGTTGCTGAAAGGAGAGAAAATATGTTGTGGTTCCGAGCCCCTGAAAAGGTATACTTTAAGAAAGGCTGTCTTCCTGTTGCTCTCGATGAGCTTGGCAGAGTAATGCATAAGAAGAAAGTATTTATCGTAACAGACCAGTTCTTATATAAGAACGGTTATACCAAGTGTGTTACTGATAAATTAGACGAACTTGGAATAATGCATACAACCTTCTATGATGTAGAGCCAGACCCTACATTAAAATCAGCAACCGAGGGTTCTAAGCAGATGAAACTTTTTGAACCTGACTGCATTATAGCTATCGGTGGTGGTTCTGCTATGGATGCCGCTAAGATTATGTGGGTAATGTATGAACATCCTGAAGTAGACTTTATGGATATGGCAATGCGTTTCATGGATATCAGGAAACGTATATATACATTCCCTAAGATGGGTGAGAAGGCTTACTTTATAGCTATTCCTACATCATCAGGTACAGGTTCTGAGGTTACACCATTTGCAGTTATTACCGATCAGAATTCAGGAATTAAATATCCTCTTGCCGATTATGAACTTCTTCCTAAGATGGCTATTGTAGATGCCGATCTTATGATGAACCAGCCAAAGGGACTTACAGCTTCATCAGGTATTGATGCACTTTCACATGCACTTGAAGCTTATGCTTCTGTTATGGCTACAGATTACACAGATGGTCTTGCGCTTAAGGCAATGAAGAATATATTTGAATATCTGCCTGCTGCATATAATAATGGACCACATGATGCTAAAGCCCGTGAACAGATGGCTGCTGCCTCTACTATGGCAGGTATGGCATTTGCAAATGCTTTCCTCGGTGTGTGTCATTCAATGGCTCATAAGTTAGGTGCTTTCCATCATATACAGCATGGTATTGCCAACGCACTTTTCTTAACAGATGTTATGCGATTTAATGCTGCTGAAGTTCCTGCCAAGATGGGCACATTCCCTCAGTATCAATATCCTCATTGCAAGGAACGTTATGTTGAATGTGCTAAGTTCGTAGGCATTACAGGCAAAGATGACGATGAGATATTCGAGAATTTCTTACAGGCTATTGAAGACTTAAAGAATGCTGTAGGTATCAAGCCTACCATTAAGGATTACGGCGTTGAAGAAAAAGATTTCCTTGCCACATTGGATGAAATGGTTGAAAATGCATTTGATGACCAGTGTACAGGTGCCAACCCAAGATATCCTCTTATGAGTGAGATTAAGGCAATGTATCTTAAGGCATATTATGGAAAGCCTGTAGAATTTGACAAATAACATGTTATTTATATTTAACACAGATATTATCTACCAGTTGCTCTGCAATCCCCGTGGATGTATATCTTAGTCTGAGATATACATCCATACATTGTACCGGAGCAGTTTAATAATTTATTTATAATAAGAAAGGGGTATTTCATGAAAGAATGTATTGCAAATAATAATAAGAAATCCGTTTATATTGAGAACGGTAAAGCAATGAAGGTCTTTGACACTGATTATAGCAAATCAGATGTATTATACGAAGCACTTAATACAGCAAGGGTAGAGGATGCCGGAGTTAATATTCCAAAGCTTATCAGCGTATCTGTTGAAGATGGCAAATGGATTATAACAAGTGAATATAAGGAGGGTGTGACTCTTACTGAATTACTTAAGTCTCATCCTGAAAAGACAGATGAATATATCAATGCATTTGTCGATTATCAGATTGATTTTGAAAAGAAGAGCAATCCTTTATTATTAAAATTAAAGGATAAATTAAAAAGACAGATTGACTCACTTAAAGGTACAATTGACAGCTCTACTATTTTTGAATTATCTACACGACTTGAATCTATGCCAAAGCATACTAAGCTGTGCCATGGTGATTATTGTCCTGATAATGTCATTGTCAAGACTGATAACAATGGCAATATTACTGATATAACAGCCGTTGACTGGGTTCATGCAACACAGGGTAATGCCAGTGCTGATGTAGCCAATACTTATCTTCTCCTTAAGCTTGTAGACGACTCCATTGCTGAAAAATATATGCAGACCTTCTGCAATAAGACTAATACTAAAAAAGACTATGTTACAAGCTGGGTGCCTATTGTAGCGGCTGCAAGACTTACTAAGAATAACCCTGCTGAAAAAGAGCTTCTTGAAAAATGGATTGACATTGTTGAGTTCCAGTAATATCTTTAAGATTCATTCTATAACTGAATAATACTTTATTAAAATAACAATCTATTTAAAATAATAATCTATTTAAAAAGGGAAGAGACCGGCAAAATTTAATCCGCGGTCTCTTCCCTTCTCTTATAACCATTTATAACCATAAATGAACAGATACATATTTGTGCAATATTTTAAACATTATCACAATTCTATTACTAGATAATGTCAAACTATGCTATTTCTGTCTTATAATATATCAATCTATTATAGGTATATATGCCTGATAAATTTATATATCAATATCTTTCCCAACATAATACATTCTTTTTATATACATCCCTTTTATATACATCCCTTTTATATACATCCCTTTTATATACATCCCTTTTATATACAATCCCTTTTATATACATTCCTTTTATATACATCTCTTTTATATACATCCCTTTTATATATATCCCTTTTACATACATCCTTTTTATATAATTCTAATGTATGACTTTACAAAAAATTAAATTTTTATGTCACGTTTTTTTATTTTATTTGTTATATATTATAGAACGTTCAAAAACTGCAATTATTTTACCGTGTAACACAATATCTGATTTATGATATATTACTTACTCAATTATTATACGAAATATAAAAATTAATCCGGCATACAAAGTATCACATTCTGCCTAAGTATTTTTATATTATTTTATACATTGCATCAAATTAAGTTTATTTTAAATAAAATTAAAAAAATAATGATATTTGTAATAAATCTTATTTTATTAAATAGCACGATAAGTTAATTTGAATTATAACAACAAGTTAGTATATTATATAGAGATAATCGTCAGTACAGATATAATAATTACAGTATCACTTCAGAGGGGAGATGATTACAATTAAAATTAAGTTATCCAACAGACAGAAATTAGAAAAGCTCTATGTCATATATGAAAATAAAATGTATGCATTAGCTTATTCCATATTACACAATAAATCCCAGGCAGAGGATATAGTACACGACTCATTTGTTAAGCTTACTGATTATCTTGATAAAATAAAAGACCCTGATGATTCCCGTACTAAAGCACTTGTTTTAAAGATTGTAAAAAACAATGCTATCAATAGATATCATAAAAACCAGCGTGAAGCATGGCTTTATGATTTTAACGATAAGGACGATATCGCAGACCCACATGACGTTATTGATAAAAAGCTTACAGAGATTAATAACTGTACAATTCTTGCCGAAGCCGCAAAGGACATGCCTGACATTTATAAAGAAGTTATCCGCATGCGTTGTTATATGGAGCTTTCTACAAGGGAAATTGCAGATATTACAGGTCTTGATACTGCAACAATCAGAAAAAGATATGAACGTGCCAAAAAATATTTATATGACCATATTATTGATAAAGGAGGTCCAACTTATGAAAAAGAAAAATCACAATTCTATGCACAGCTTAGGTAAACAGCTTGAGCTTGAAGAATTTATGAATAACAATGAACAACATACATTTTCAGAAAAATATCTTAATAATAAAGCCGCACTTTTAGAGTCTATCGATAAAAAGGATAAATTAAAAAGAATACACAACAAGAAATTTATTGCAGCCGCTGCCGCAGGCTTTGTAATTATTGCAATTCCGGGTTCTGCCCTTGCCGCCAGACAGATTATGACAGACTATAATATTTCAACTAAGCAGACTAATAATTATGAATATCAGGTAGCATTTTCCGGTCCTACTGATGCCTGTGGTACTACACCAGAAAACACCGATGTTACTTATGTGGCAGATGATACTTCTTCATCACACTACGACCCAGAGTTGTACCATACCTTTGTCCGTATGGATATTGGATATATGATGGATGGATACGAACTAAGCTCTAACAGTTCCTCTCCTGATAATGGTCTTTTTAAATATGCACTTGCTGATGATTATACCGAAAGCCACAATATCACAATCGGTCTTATGGTTATCAATGAAAATCAGGTTATAACTAAAAATAATGCAATTGGTACTAAAAATATTGTTGTCGGCGATGGCAATGATGCAACTATTTTCTATAAAAATGCTCTTGATGTTACTTCTTATAATAAAGATATGATTATTTATTTTAAGGAATACGGCTATGCTGTAGAAATATTTGCACAGGTTAATATTGATGAAAATGATTTAATTGATATTGCCAATAGTATAACTCTTACACAATGTGACGAATCTGTTGCCATGAAGGGTTCAAGATATAATACTGGTACGACATCAGCTACTTCAACACAATCAAGAAATTATTCTGCTAAAAAGACTCTTGTTAATGAAAATAATTTCTTTGATATAGGTCAGCCTTTCTCATTTGACAGTCTTTCAGCTTATAATGATTCTTCCCTTGAATACACTGTTGAGGGTTATAAGACAATGGATTCTGTTGCAGAAATTGACGAAGCCGGATTTGGCTTCCAGCTTGATACTATTAAAAGAATTACTGATGAAAATGGCAAATTATCTTATGAAAAGCAGACGATTGAAAAGGGAGACGGCTCTAATACTATCAGTAAGGTTACAGATACGAAGACCGTTAATGCCAGATTTGTATATGTTACCATGAAAGTTAAAAATACCTCTGATACTGATATATCAGAGATTAAAATTGAACCACAGATATGCTGCCTCGGTGCTGATGATACTATTCCATACACATCTTATTATGCTTCATCTAAGGCAGATATAGACCCTGAAGGATACTCATTATATTGTGATTATCCTACAATGTATGATGAAGCTCCTGACACATATGATAATAACCGTAATTACTATGCTCAAAGATATACAATCCCTGCCGGTGCCGATATTGAATATCATGTCGGCTTTATAGTTGATTCAGACAGAATGGATAATATGGTATTATTCTTTAATCCTGTCGGAAGCCTTACAGGACAATCATATGGTTATGAGCATACACCTGCCATTATAAAGCTTAATAAATAATGATTGACCAATCTGAAAGCGAGGGATGCTTCTTGAACGACAATTCAAGAAGCATTTTTTCAGTATAATGGGGCAAACTTAATTTTTACTCTATGAAAACATCAGAATCCACAAATAAAAAAGCACAAAGAAACGGCATAAACGCCTATATTCTTTGTGCTTTGTCTGCAATTATATTTTAATAATTACTGAAGTTTATCATGTCCCCCCATATATGGACGGAGTGCTTCAGGTATTCTTACACTGCCATCAGCCTGAAGGTTATTTTCAAGGAATGCAATTAACATTCTAGGTGGTGCAACAACAGTATTATTAAGAGTATGTGCAAAATATTTTTCTTTCTTATCATTCTGTACTCTTATCTTAAGACGTCTTGCCTGTGCATCTCCTAAGTTAGAACATGAACCTACTTCAAAGTACTTCTTCTGACGTGGTGACCATGCCTCTACATCAAGTGATCTTACCTTAAGATCCGCAAGGTCTCCTGAACAACATTCAAGTGTTCTTACAGGAATATCGAGTGAACGGAATAAATCTACTGTATTCTTCCATAATTTATCAAACCACATCTTACTCTCTTCTGGCTTACATACTACTATCATCTCCTGCTTCTCAAACTGATGTATTCTATATACACCACGTTCTTCTATACCATGAGCACCTTTTTCTTTTCTAAAGCAAGGTGAATAGCTTGTAAGTGTCTTAGGAAGCTCTGATTCAGGAGTGATTGTATCAATAAATTTACCAATCATTGAATGTTCACTTGTACCGATAAGATAAAGGTCTTCACCTTCAATCTTGTACATCATTGAATCCATTTCTTCAAAACTCATAACACCTGTAACAACACTGCTTCTTATCATATATGGAGGAATACAGTATGTGAATCCTCTGTCAATCATAAAATCTCTTGCATATGCAATAACTGCTGAATGAAGTCTTGCAATATCTCCCATGAGGTAATAGAAACCATTTCCTGCAACCTTGCCTGCTGCATCAAGGTCAATTCCGTTAAACTTAGCCATAATATCTGTATGATATGGGTTTTCATAATCAGGTACAACCGGTTCACCAAACTTTTCTATTTCAACATTCTCGCTGTCATCCTTACCAATTGGTACACTTGGGTCAATAATATTAGGAATCTTCATCATTATCTCTGTAACCTTTGCATTAAGCTCTGATTCCTTTGCTTCAAGCTCCTTTAATCTATCAGCGTTAGCACTTACCTGCGCCTTGACATCTTCTGCTTCTTCCTTCTTACCCTGTGCCATTAATGCACCAATCTGCTTAGATAATTTATTTCGGCTTGATCTTAATTCATCAGCTTCTGTCTGTGTAGCTCTTGCCTGTGCATCAAGCTCTATAACTTCATCAACAAGTGGAAGTTTCTTATCCTGAAACTTATTTTTTATGTTCTGTTTTACTACTTCCGGATTCTCTCTTACAAATTTTAAATCTAACATTTTCTTTCCTCCTGATATCGTGCTTAAGATATCGTGTTTTATATTCACACTTTATTTATTATGCACCATTTTTAATATATTTTCCAGTATTTTGTTAATTTATTAATTCAACATCTCATTAATTTCGCTGCTTAAGTCAACATCGCCGTAGCTTCCGGCAATTGCCTGTTCTAATGCTTTCTGTTCTTCATCACCTAATTCTGTAAATGACTTTCCATCAATTATCTCTTTGGCATATGCAAAGCATCCTGTATTACTATGCATTACATTTACAAGATAACCATTATTGAGTTTATCAAGCATACATAACGAAAAACTCAACTTTCCGCCCATTTCATGGAAGGCATCATATTTAATAAGACCAATCTTCTGAAATGTATGCTGCATTTTATCATAAATATCTTTAATTGACTCGTAATTATTATCTGCTATCTTTCTAAGTTCATTATAATCATCAAGATTCTGCTTAATCAATGCTTCTATTGATTCACCTTCTGAGCCTTCCATGAATTTTTTATATTTTTTCTTCATTCCGGCCAGCTTGCAGATGGCAACAATTGCAAGTATTATTGACAATAGTGATATACCACACAAGCCCAGCATAATATACAATGCCGGCACACTAAAATAGCCAAAAAAATCAATGTTCATTGCATTACCTCTCTTATTTGTATTTTATTTTTAAAAATATTACTTCTCAAGGCGCTTTAACATATCATATATACGTTCAAGCTCCTCCTGGGAATAATAATCTATCTCGATTTTACCCTTATTGTTATTTTTATTTTTTATAACTACCTTTGTACCCATTATTTTTTTTATTTTATCTTCAATATCCCTATATACAAAATCATTTGCCGGCTTTAACTTTATTTCTTTTTCCGGCTTTGATAATGCTTTCATTAAGCGTTCAGTTTCTCTTACACTTAACTTTTCATCAAATATTTTCAAAGCAATTTCATACTGTTTATCAGGGTCTTCTATTCCTATAATTGTCCTTGCATGACCATTACTTAACTTGCCTTCCATAACCATATTCTGGACTCTTTCATCAAGCTTTAAAAGTCTTAATGAATTGGTTATCGCTGCTCTTGACTTTGCAACTCTTTCGGCAACCTCATCCTGCTTTAATCTATAATCAGATATAAGTCGCTGATATGCCCTTGCTTCTTCAATTGGATTCAGGTCCTCTCTTTGTATATTTTCTATTAAGGCAATCTCCATTACTTCCTGCGTTGTATAATCCTTTATAATTACAGGAACCTCTTTAAGACCTGCCAGCTTAGCAGCTCTCCACCTTCTCTCACCTGCAATTATTTCGTAAAAATCCCCTTTTTTTTGAACAAGTAATGGCTGTAGTATCCCATACTGTTTTATAGATTCTGCAAGCTCTATTAATGCATCTTCATCAAATGCTTTTCTTGGCTGCTCTTTATTGGGTTCAATAAGAGATATTCTTATCTTAGTATCTGCCGGTTCTTTTACAATAACCTCTTTTATTACTTCCTTAACCTTAACATCATCATCTTCTGGAATTAATGCTCCAATGCCTTTTCCGAGTCCCTTTTTGCCAAGTCCTCTTCCGAGTCCTTTAGATGTCTTACTGCTTTTGATTTCCGACACTTCTTTGTCACTCCCTTTATATTATTTTTCACATTATCTTCATTTCTGAGCAACTTTTGTTGCAAAGAG
>ERZ791617.949-NODE-949-length-13479-cov-3.31034_pt1 | contig 13479 bp, 14 predicted proteins | sample MGYA00510272_ERZ791617 | MGnify/ENA primary metagenome ERZ791617 (study PRJEB30046, sample SAMN00715200) | human gut metagenome | study: EMG produced TPA metagenomics assembly of the A metagenome-wide association study of gut microbiota in type 2...
TGTAGGTGGAGCTGCGAACACCAAGAGTGCCGTTGATGACTTTGTCAAGTGAAAGCGCATAAAAAGCCTTGCTTGCGTAATAAATTCCTCCGAAAGGAGTGATCTTCTCAGATTTTATAATTACCTTTGCCATATATCAGATATTCTTTATTTGAGTTTTTAGCAGCAGTAAGGTAAGTGAATTTCCTGACATATGCAAGCATTGGGTAATTTATTGTCATCCGATGACTTGCTTTCTTGTAAAATTATAAGTCTGCTAATTTAAGGTAACTTGTTAATTCTTTACATTATATATAATTTTAAATAAAAGAGAATTTAAAATTTCAATATTGTTAATTGGAAGAACTGGAAGATCGTCTTCTGTCTTAAAGATTGAAAATCAGTAGTTTAGCTAATTTGTGGCAGGACAGAACCCCTAAAAAATAGGGAAAGACAGAGTGATATAGATTTCTTCTATTTGATGATAGAGCGGATGATTTGGTGGGGTGAAGTATGTTGGGTATCTTTGCATAAGATAAGCAGCACCTCAGCATAATATTCAAACAAGCTTGATATTCTGCATTCGGTTTGCATTATCTTTGCATAAGATAAGCTGCACCTCAGCATAATATTCAAGCAAGCTTGATATTCTGCATTCGGTTTGCATTATCTTTGCATAAGATTAAAGAAAGAATATGAAGACAGACGATTTGGCGGATGAGCCTAACGTTATTGTCGGAATTAGGTTTAACAATAATATTTTTAAAAACAAGGAGGCTATTATGAAAAAGTATGTTTGCGACGTATGTGGATATGTTTACGACCCGGCAGTAGGTGACCCTGACAACGGCATCGCTCCTGGCACAGCATTCGAGGATCTTCCGGCAGATTGGGTTTGTCCGCTCTGTGGAGTAGGCAAGGATGAATTCAGCGAGACTGAATAACTCTCCCACACATACATAAACCGGTCATCGGAACGCATGATATTAGTCACATGTTCTGATGACCGGTTTTTTTTTTGCATTTTATGATTCCTGATCAGGCTTTTGCGATATCTAACTATGTTTTTTGCTATGACTAATCAGGCTTTTTACGCTGCCTGAGTCACTTGGTTTAGTGGAAATATCAAGGGGGCTTGTCAGTTGAGCTTCGTCATGTGGTAGCCGAGGCGTTTCAGCTCCATCGACATGCCCATGAGATACATCTGGTGGAGGGCTGACACGTAGCCCTGGAAGGCATCGGGCGTGCCGGGTTCGAGATGCTGGTGGTAGAGTAGGTTGTAGGTGCGCGAGGCGCATTCGCCGACTATCTTGGTCGTCAGGGTGTGCTCCTCTGCTGTCAGCAGCAGCACGCTTTCGCAGATGTAGTCGTCCATGTGGTCGAAGTCGCGCTGGTCGCGCAGGTATTTGTAGAGGTCGCCCACTTTGCTGTATAGTTCCCAGTCTGTATCCCAGTATTTTGCTATCGCCATTCCGATGAACATCATCCATCCGAGCGATACGGTAGGGTAGGCGTTGAACTCCCTCATGCCGTCGGGCAGGTAGCTTTCGCCTATCTTCTGCCACAGTTCTTCGATGTCGGGAGCCTCTGGCAGCCGCTCGTCCACTTTGTCGATGGAGAGCAGATAGTTGTGGAGGTCGGTGCGGAACAGCTGTTCCAGATTCTGTATGTCTTTTTTCGGTTCCATATATATATGTTTGTTCTTTGTTTCCAATACAAAGGTAGTATTATATTTTCAAATATAGGCAATTATTCCGCCGATGTGCCTTTATTTCGGGATTTTTTATGTAAGTTTGCATTATAAATTTATATGCGAATGAAAACACTATTTATTACTACGGTCTTGGCTGCAACGGCCCTGACTGTGGACGGACAGACAATCAAGTATCCTCAGGCTCCTAAGGACGGAACCGTGGATGAGTATTTCGGAGTGAAGGTGGCTGACCCTTTCCGTCCGTTGGAGGACGACACGTGTGCTGCCACGGCGGCATGGGTAGAGGCAGAAAACAGAGTGACGAATGCTTATCTGGCGAAGATTCCGCAGCGCGACAAGTATCTCAGGCGACTGAAGCAAGTGGTGAACTACGAGAAGGTGTATACGCCGTTTGAGAAGAACGGCAAATGGTATGTATACAAGAACGACGGTATGCAGAACCAGGCCGTGCTCTACCAGATGGACCGTCTGGGCGGCGAACAGCGTGTGTTTCTCGATCCCAACAAGCTGAGCAACGACGGCACGGTGGCTCTGAAGAATATCTCTTTCTCCAACGACGGACGCTATTTTGCCTATGTCATATCCCGCAGCGGAAGCGACTGGGAGGAGATTTACGTGATGGACGCCAAAACGGGCAAGCTGCTCCCCGACCATATAGTATGGGCAAAGTTTACAGGTGCCGACTGGCTGGGCGACGGCTTCTACTATAGCGCTTATGACGCTCCGGAAAAGGGCAAGGAGACTTCTGCCAAGAACGAGGTGCAGAAGGTGTATTATCATAAGATGGGCACCCCGCAGAGCGAGGATGTGCTCTTCTATCAGAATCCTGCCAACCCGTTGCGCTTCTATAGCGTGAGCGTGAACAAGGAGGAGACGATGATGTTCCTCACGGAGGCTGGCATGGACCAGGGCTCAAACCTGTACGTAAGGGATTTGCGCGTGCCCGGTTCGCAGTTTATTCAGATGACGGGCGACTGCAGCAAGAACTATGCTCCTGCGCAGATTATCGGAAACAGGATTTATATGGTTACGAATGCCGGGGCGCCGAAATACCGCATGATGGTTGCCGACATCAACAAGCCGGGATATAACGACTGGAAGGAGCTCGTGGCAGAGACGGATGCCGTGCTGGAAGACGTGGTCTTTGTGGATGGCGACAAGATGGTGCTTCTCTATGCCAAGGACAACTGTTCCCGTGCGTACCTCTATAATATAAATGGTGAGAAAATCCGCGAGATAAAGCTTCCGGGAGTGGGCAGCGCCTCGTTCAGCGGAAAGAGGGAGCGCAAGGAGCTGTTCTTCAGCTACACCTCGTATACCGTGCCTACAACGATATACAGGTATGACCTTGATGAAGACAAGAGCATGGTGATGAGCAGTCCGAAGGTGGGCTTCAAGCTGGGTGACTACACCTCGGAGATGGTGTTCTGCACGAGTAAGGACGGCACCCGCATCCCTATGTTCCTGACCTACAAGAAGGGCATGAAGCTCAACGGCAAGAACCCTGTGCTGATGTATGGTTATGGCGGCTTCAACGTGAGCTATCCGCCTTCGTTCTCGGCTATGCGCATGCCGTTCCTGGAGAATGGCGGAGTATATGTCCACGTGGTGTTGCGTGGTGGCGGCGAGTATGGCGAGGAGTGGCATCTTGCCGGCACGAAGATGCGCAAGCAGAACGTGTTCGACGACTTCATCTCTGCCGGCGAATGGCTCATCAGCAACAAGTATACCGACAAGGAGCATCTTGCCATCATGGGCGGCAGCAACGGCGGTCTGCTCGTGGGAGCCTGCATGACGCAACGCCCGGACCTCTTCAAGGTGTGCATACCTGAAGTGGGAGTGATGGATATGCTGCGCTACCACAAGTTTACCATCGGCTGGAACTGGGCTCCCGACTATGGCACGAGTGCCGACAGCAAGGAGATGTTTGAATATCTGAAGGCTTATTCTCCGCTTCATGCCCTGAAGGAGGGCGTGGAATATCCTGCCACGATGGTTACTACGGCCGACCACGACGACCGTGTTGTTCCTGCCCATTCGTTCAAGTTTGCAGCCCGTCTGCAGGAGTGTCAGGCAGGCAAGGCTCCGGTGCTTATCCGCATCGACAGCAAGGCCGGACATGGCGGCGGCAAGCCTCTGTCGAAGGGGATGGAGGAGACAGCCGACATCTATGGCTTTATAATGTATAATATGGGAATGAAGATGAAGTAGGAAAAACGGTGATTTTACCGTAAATCCGTATATATCCTGAGAGGGGCAAGGCTTTTGCTTGATTATGGCAAAGGCTTCGCCCCTCTTCTGTTTCTGTAATATATTGTTGGTATTATACGATTAGTATCTTCTTAATTGACGGTATGTTATAGGATAGATATGGTCGAAGTCCGGCTCCCATTCCGTAGACTTCGTCCCTTCCGGTACGATGCGCATGCCATAGAAGCGTGTACCCGTCTTGCGGTATGATTTCATACGCTGGATGTAAGACGTATCGGGGTATGGGATAAGGAAGTCCGACACCCACAACACATCGGCGTTGACATATCTGTCGCCATTGTTGTCGAGCAGTTGGAACATCAGGTTCATCATGCAAACGGCATTCGTTCCGCCACCTATAAACGGCAGTTCGCCACGCTGGAACTCATATTCGTTCTCCTTCAGTCCGATAGACTCATACAGGTGTTTCTTCCGTCTTTGCATAAGGTCGATGGCACGCACGCTGACCGAGAAGTCAATCAGAAAGCAGTCGCGGTTGAGCCTTTCTGCCATCTCCTCAAGCAGCGAGAGCATAGACTTCACGATGCGTTGCGGCACTCCATACATGCTTGCCGATGTGTCTACGCATACAATCATCGGTCCCTTTCTCGATGCCGAATGGAAACTGAGATGTCGCGATGGCTTCGACATGTTGGACTTGTATCGGAAAATCTGCAGTCTGCGTCGCACGAACTTATAGAGGAACGTGTCTTCCAGCTCATCGTCCATATACAGAGCCGCCTCCGAGGGTAGCATGGCGTTTATGTCGTTGCCGACGGTAATGCCTTCTATGTCGCTTCCTGACGAATGTTCTATTTTCATTCCTCTGCCCGATGTTGCGGCAAGGCGGTCGTTTCCGCCATTGTCGGCAATGCGCCCCATCTTCTTCACAACCTCTTCAATCTGCGGATAGCGGTCTTGCAGCTTCACGAGCGTGAGGTTGCGTTCAAACTCCGTCTCCGTCCATCTGCCATCCGTCATCTGCCATGCCTGCACGGCCTTCTCTTGGCTGATGTTCTCCTTTTCTATATACTTGTGTGCGTTGTCGAGAAGCTTTGGCAGAGTGTTCTCCATATGGTTGCCGCCCGATATGATATGCTTTGCCGCCTCTTTCCGCTGCTGCTCGTCGGCAGCCTGGCTCCAGTCGGAAACCATCTTCTCCCAGTTCTCCTTGTTTTCCGACTTGCCTTCGCAGAAGCGTCGCTCATAGAATTCCCGGTCGAAGCCGTTGTCCTCATGTTTCTCTCCTATTTCGGCAAGTAGCGACTGCCATGCCTTTTGTTCCGTCCGCTTCTTTATGCTCCATTCCAACACCTCGCTCATCCGGTTTCGCTCAGTCCATTGGCGTTGTGACAGAAACTGCTGGTAATGTATGCAATCTACAACGAACCGTCCCACGGTAGAGAAGAATATCTTGCCGCACAGCTTGTCGCCCAAGACCATAGCCTTCGTCTTGGCATCGCTCATAAGTCTTACGAGATACTGCAGCATCGGGTCGGAATATTCCCTCCATGGCTCATCCTCCGCCCATGCCACCCCTTTGCCGGCAATCTCGCCCGTCTCCACAAATATCTCAAGCATCTTCAGATAGCGTGGCAGGTTCATCGTCTGGCTGCAGGCTGTATGATGTTGCCAATAGTCGTTGGCGTGTATAAGGTCAATCATAAAGCTTCTCTATGTCCTGACGGGTGAAGGCAATCTCCTTGCGTAGTGATGCAATATACGCCTTTATTTCATTGCGGTCAGCATCGTCGATGAAGATGTTTTCTGCTATGCCCTTCTCCATATCTGCTATGCTGTCGGCAAGCGTCTCTATCTCGGCAGAATAGTCTCTTCCGGAATCCAACACTTCGGCAAACGGCAGCTGCTGGCTGTCGCCCTCGGCAATCTGCTCCACTTCTATTCTCACTCCGTCTATATATACGTAGTTGTCATCGCGGGTCAGAGCCACGGGGCGGCTTCCGAGAGGTGCTGACGTGGAGCCGTCGTAGCTTCGGATAACGACTACCGATTGGTTCCGCCTGTCGTTATACAATACGCCCTGTTGTGCGCTGTTGCCATATTGCGGCAGCTGCTGGTAGTCTTGTGCGAAGATGAATGTGTTCTCGTTGCTGCATCCCAGCAGCTTATAGTAGAACTTATTATAGAGCTTCTTGTCGGCATCCCTCTTCAGCTGCCGGCTTGACACGCGCTTCTGTGCCGAGGCTGCGCGATGCAGGCGGATATCCTCTTTCAGGTCGTGCTGCATCCTGGAGAGCGTTTCCTTGGTTTGGGAGAAGAGCACTCCGATGATGATGTTGCGTATGTCGTCCCTCTCCTCCGGTTCCTGCCATAGACAGTTGTATATGGGCAGAAGGTCGGTAGGCACAGCTTCTTTCCTGTCGTGCATAAAGACAGAGGTGCGCAGCAGGCGTGTGATATTCTTCCATCGTCGGTCGCTTACGTATACGTTCCTTCTTTCGTTGGTTCCGCTTATAGCTACAGCCCTTATGGAGCGGCGAATCTGGTGGATGGCATCGAGCACGCTTTGTGGAATCCTCACCTTGTCAATCTCCTTTGACCACTCTTCGTATTCCTCATCTGAGATTTGTAGCTTTTCGTCAATCCTTATCTCCTCCTTGTCCGATTCCAGCAGCATGCGGTCAAAGTTAGAGTCCTTCTGTATGCTTTTGCATTCCAGTCGGATAATGAAGCGGTCCCACATAGCCTCCAGTCCCTCGCCCTGTGCCGGCAGTTCGTTGCTTGCTGCCACAAGGAGTTTCAGAGGCAGCCGCATCTCAGCGTTGCCGTTGCGGAAGAGTTTCTCGTTGATGACCGTCAGCAGCGTGTTCTGTATGGCTGGTCCCGCCTTCCATATCTCGTCGAGAAACACCACGTCGGCAGTAGGCAGATAGCCTTCGGTAGAGCGCACATAGACATCTGAGCTTTTCAGCCGGCTGATGCTTACCGGACCGAAAATCTCGTCGGGTGTGGAGAATCTCGACATAAGATATTCAAACGAAGCCGCCTTGCGAAAGGCCATCTTCAGTCTTCTCGCCACCATCGATTTTGCCACTCCCGGCGGTCCGAGCAGTATGATGCTTTCTCCGGCGAGAGCCGCCAGCAGCGACAGGCTGATTTCAGTTTCTTTCTCGTAAATGCCGCGGTTCATTTCCGCGAGTAGTGATAGTATTCTTTGTTTCATTTTTCTTGATGGTAAAAGGTTATCCCATCCATTGTTTCCTTTCCTCGGGTTCCATCTTTTCTATGGCATAGCGAAGGGTGGTGCGGGGCATAGTCTTGTGGTGAGCAGAAAGGAAATGGCGCAGCACCTCTATGTCCTTCTTTCCCACTTCGCGCAGCATCCAGCCTACGGCCTTGTGAATGAGGTCGTGGGGATGGTGGAGCAGCTTTCGGGCTATACGCAGTGTGTCGCTATATTGGCGCTCCTTTATCAGGGCGGCTGTAGAAACGATGGAAATGCGCTGTTCCCAAAGGTTGCGGCTTGAAGCCATGGTGTCGAGAATGTTTCGGTCGGGCATAGAGCCGTCGGGTAGCGGATGAAGCAGGAACGTGCCGAGGATATAGCTGCACGAGAGGTCAACCAGATCCCAGTTGTTTGCTTGTCTGGCATGCAGCAGATAGAAGTCGGCGATTTCCTTTCTGCGGTCGGGCTGTCCGATGCCTTTATGCTTGGGCAGAGCCGCTTTCATCTCTTCCACGAGCAGGAGAAATCCGCAGAGTCTCACCTCGTGCCATTCCGAATAGAGCAAGGCCTCAATCTCGCCGAGCGGCACCTGCAACCGTGCTTCCTTCACAACCATGCGTGTCTGCGGCACTTTCAACCCGAGAAACCTGTCTCCCTCGCCATACTGTCCCTTTCCTGTCTTGAAGAACCGCTGTAGAATCTGTCTCTGCTCTTCGTTCTCCATGCTGCACATAGTTTCGATGATATCCTTAGCTGTAGTCATTTCTTTTGTGAGTGGGCATTAATGTTTTTATGAACGTATTTTAGCATTCCACTTCAGCCAGGGCACCCGTCTCCGAGTCGATGATATATCCGTGCACGTTGATGTCTGTCGGCACGAGTGGATGGTGGGTGATTACGTCTACCGTGTTGCGCACGGAGTCCTCCGTGTCGTGGAATCCTTCGAGCCAATGGTCAAGGTCGATGCCGCACTTTGCCACGGTATCTATTACGTCCTGCTGTATGCCTCGTTCTATCATGGCCTGCTTCATCGCCTTGCCGTTCATGTGGCATGCACCGCAGTTTGAGTGGGCGATAACCATTATCTCCTCCACATGCAGCTCGTATATAGCCACGAGGATGCTTCTCATGGCGGAGTCGAACGGGCTGATGACCAGTCCTCCGGCATTCTTTATCAGTTTTGCGTCGCCGTTCCTTATTCCCAGGGCGGCAGGCAGCAGTTCCGTAAGTCTCGTGTCCATACACGATAGTATTGCAAGCTTCTTGTCGGGATATTTGCTCGTCAGGAATCTCTCGTAACCTTTCTTCTCCACGAACTCCCGGTTGTATTTCAGAATTTCCTCTATAATCATAGTTTTTTTAGGTGTTTTTTTATATGTGCAAAGATAGTGCAAATCGAACACAATACAAAACAAGCTTGCTTGATTTTGTATTGTTGAGATACAGCCAGTCTTAGGCTAAAGATAACATTTATGCGTATGGATGGAAAATATTTTCTTGCATAAGTATAATTCTTTCGATGTAATTTTGTAACTTTGCGATGGATTTCTTTTCTTACGGAGAGAAATATCCAGACATTGTGGTAAAAGCAAAGCATTCGCTATTATTTCGCGTTTAGCCAAGAGCGTCGGAAACTCTATATGGAATAACAAGCACGGAAATAATATGTGACAGGTGGCTCGTATAGTGACCTCTTGTTCCTCAAACAGCGATGCACACGCCATAGAGCGTGGTGCATTCTTAGAGGAACCCGGGGCTCCATCCGACGCCGCCCCGTGCTAAACGCGATAAGAGGCATCACGCTTTTTTTATGTCTTGTCGTATCTTGTTGCGTCTTAGCGGATTGATAGTTGGGTGCAAAAACAACTATCAATCAAAACTTATGGCAAATAGTACATTATCAGATGCTAAGACGGCAAAACAAGATGAATTTTATACCCAATTCTATGATATAGAGTCAGAGATGGAGGCATATCTTGATTATAATCCGGATGTGTTTCGTGGTAAAACGGTATTGCTTCCTTGTGACGATCCGGAATGGAGTAACTTCACGAAGTATTTTGCGCAGAACTTTGAGAGCCTCGGGCTGAAGAAACTTATTTCTACAAGCTATGCATTGGAAAGCAAAAGTTACAAGGCAGGTTTTCAGTTATCGCTTTTTGAAACGCAATCGCCAAAATTTGATAAGGACAAGACCAAGACACATGGAAAATTTTTTGTCCTTACTGATGATACAACAGGAGACGGCATAGTAAATATAGATGATTTGCAATGGGATTATCTTGATGGTGACGGGGATTTCAGAAGCGAAGAAGTGAAAAAGCTGAGGGATGAGGCTGATATAATTATTACGAATCCTCCGTTTTCGCTTTTCAGGGAATTCCTTGCATGGATAGTTGAAGCTAAAAAGCAATTCATTATTATTGGCAATATGAATGCAATTACATACAAAGAGGTTTTTCCCTTGATAAAGGACAATAGGATGTGGATAGGTAAAGGGTTCAGCGGTGGAAATGCTTTCTTTAGATCGCCAGAAAGTCGTGATTATGCCAACGGAGTATACAATAAAGACTCTGGTCTTGTAAAATTCCGTAATTGTTGCTGGTTTACCAATATAGATCATGGTCATAGACATGTTCCTTTAAAACTTATGACAAAGGCTGACAATATAAAGTATAGCAGACATAAGGAAATAAAGAGTGTTGGCTATAAACGTTACGACAACTATGATGCAATAGAAGTACCATTTACTGATGCTATTCCTAAAGATTGTAATGATATGATGGGTGTACCAATATCTTTTTTAGCTAAATATTGTCCTGAGCAATTTGAAATTGTTGGCATAACAAAAACCTGGTTTGGAATGGCAAATAAAACTTATCCAAAGCAAATACAAGTAAACAAAAATGGCACGAAGGCTGTTGTTACAAAACTAAATGATGGACCTGTTATAAAATTAGACAAACCTTTGGACGGGGACGTTTATTATATGGTTGATGGAGGCTGTTATATACAGACATATGCCCGTATCCTAATCCGCAAAAAACAATAACACTATGGAAGCAGAATTACAAACATATACTGTGAAGGAGCTGTGTGAAGGATTCACTTACAGCGACATCGACTGCAAAGGCTTGTATGGTTTGGCTGGCAAGCTGACGATACAGCCGGAATACCAGCGCAACTATCTGTATAGCGAGAATAACAGTAGGGCGGAGGCTGCGGTAATAAACTCCGTCTTGCATAAGTACCCGTTGGGACTGTTGTATTTCAACAAGCTGCCGGACGGACGGCTGGAGGTTCTCGACGGACAGCAGCGCATAACGAGTCTTGGCAGATATTTGATCGGCAAGTTCTCCATTATGAAAGGCGACATACCATATAAGTTTGATGCCCTTAATGAGGAAGACAAAGAGCTGATAGAAAATACAAAACTCCTGGCTTATATCTGCGAAGGTACGGAAGCGGAAATCAAGGAATGGTTTGAAATCATCAATATCGGCGGCATACGCCTCAACGACCAGGAGAAGCTGAATGCCGTCTATTCCGGACCGTTTGTCAGCGCAGCCCGCAAGGAATTCAGTAATAAGGAAGATGCCCGCGTGCAGAAATGGGGATGCTATATATCCGGTTCTGCCAACAGACAGGAGTTCCTGCAGGAAGCCCTAAACTGGGTGAGCCATGGAAATATCAAGGAATATATGCAGGAGCATCGCCGTGATGCTGATATCAACGAACTGAAGCTGTACTTCAATGATGTTATATCCTGGATTGAGCAGACCTTTGATGAAGTCTATCCTAAGATGAGAGGATTGAACTGGGGAGAATTGTACGAAAGATTCCATACTACGCCGTATAACCATGTTGAAGTGTCAGAGAAGGTAAAGGAACTGTATGACGACCCGTGTGTCGGCGACAAGAAGAATATCTTCGAGTATGTACTTGGCGGTTGCACGGACACAAGGCTTCTCAATGTTCGTGTCTTCGACGACAACATTAAGCGTAGGGTCTATAACCGGCAGACTGCCGAGGCCCGGGAAAAGCATATTAGTAACTGTCCCTTGTGTGCTATCGGTCATGACGCAAACAAAGAAAAGATCTGGAGACTTGCAGAAATGGATGCCGACCACGTTCAGGCATGGAGCAATGGAGGAGCTACAGATGAAAGCAACTGCCAAATGCTCTGCAGAACACATAACAGGGCAAAGGGAAACAAATAACCATATCAACTCCTCTTCCTCTTGTAGGGAGAGAGTTTTTTTAGATAAATATTTTTTTTATATTCTTACCCTTACACCCTTACTTTCCTGTCGAACAACCCCTTGCCTTGGTCGTCGAGTTCTATGGCTAAAGCTTGGACTATGGTCTTGTGCTTGTCGGCTTTGAAAGTAGGTTTATAGCTTTCTCTGTACCAAAGAAATATTGCCGGTTGAGTTTTCTGTATGTCAGTTGCCTTACGAGCTCGTCCATAGTTATGATTCCTTCAAGATATCGGTCAAGTTGGAATACTACGCCGTCGTCTGCTACCGGGCCAATGACAATGTCGTAGTTATGGTGGAAGGCATTTTTGTTGCTGTTTCTGTTTGATAAAATAAATTCAGCCCATTCTCTTGTTGGATTTTCAAACAGTAATACATTCAGGGTACCGTCTGTCAGGTGGTTCTCATTAAATAAGAAAGTCGTTACAGTCGGACTTCCGCTTCCTACAATACTTGTTCTCCTTTTTGCCATATCTACGGCTTGTTGGAATATGTCTGTGAGGTAGAATCCTTTACCGAAATCCTTGTTTGGTTTGCAAAAGCGGAAATCTATGTTCTCTATTTCGATATTCGAACCGTGATATAATTCAATCATGACAATCCTCCTCCGTTACGTTTACAGATTGTGGTCAAGTCGTCTACGGCATCATCGAACGAAAGCAGGTGTTCCGCTTCGTAATTGTCTTGAATAAAGTCGATGCCTTTATATCTTTTCAGATATGAGTAGGCTTGTTTGGAAGAAAGATTGAACTTCATTCCAAATTTGTCAATACAATATATTATATATGTAATTTTGTTGTCATTTCCCATAATCATCCAAGTTTCCCAAATCTTATTTCATTCTTCAAGAGTTCATAGTTGTATGCCGAACTTTGATAGTAAAGTCCTGTAGCTGTATCTATCAGCTTTTCGTATAGGCTTGAGTTGTAGATACAGTCGAGTGCTTCTTCGAGCGAATACTTGAAGTCTTGCATAAGATATGATGTAATATCTTTTATGCGGCAGTTTGTCATGAATCTGATCTGACCTTCTGTGAGCTTTGATTCTTCCATGTTTTTTGGCTTGTTACGTCGCAAATATACGAATAATCCGTTGAAGCGGCAAATAAAACGGATGTTTCTCTCGGATTTCATCCGTCCATCGGCTTTCTTGCCGATTATGGGTTCCCGCCTATCTCACCCACACAGCATAATCCTCCTTGCGCGGCTTCGCCTCTGCCGGCTCGTTCAGCGCATAGCCAAGGGCAACGTGACCGATGCCCTCGTAGTCGCCTTCTATTCCCCATTCCTTGAGCATCGCCTTGCCTTCGGCAGAAGAGAAAATCTCTTTTGCGCGATGAATCCAGCAGCAGCCAAGTCCGAGAGTATGGGCGGCGTTCATCAGATTGCCCATCACGAGAGAGCCGTCGTAAAGATATGTGGGGCGCTCCTTGTCGGCAAGCACGAGTAGGATGACGGGTGCTCCGTAGAATGGGTCGGAAGTGGTGCCCATTACTTCGGCGTTGAGTTTGGACAGACGGTCGCGCACGGCCTTGTTGGTAATTACCACTATTCGTGGCGACTGCATCCCCCTGCCGGTAGGAGCATACTCGCCGGCCGTTACAACCTCTTTGATAAGTTCATCACTTGGGATGCGTTCCGGGTCAAAGCTGCGCACACTACGGCGTGTCATAAGACATTTTATAGTTTCGTTTGTTGTCATAGTCATGATAATTTGTTTGTTGTCATTATGTTTCTTGTTACAAAGTTAAGTGTTGAGGCTGACATGAAGAAAACAAGTTAGTTAATGTTGGTTAATCAGATTTCTTCGGTTGTATTATGAAAAAGACAGGAGAAAGCATTTTCCTTTATGTTTCTCCTGTCTTTTTGCTTTATTGTCATTTTCTGTCTTATGCGTTCTTCCTCAACGGATTGAAGAGGTCGAATGATGCGTCCCAGTCTTTCCATACAGGTTCGCGTCCCAGTTCGCGCAGTCGCTTGTCGATGACCTTTGCCGTGCGTTCGTCGCTAACGCTGAACTGCTCAAGAGCCTGAGGATAAGTATGGTAGCCGCCGGGGTTCACCTTCGATTCGGCAGACATGGTGGTTACG
>ERZ791617.957-NODE-957-length-13361-cov-4.8542_pt1 | contig 13361 bp, 10 predicted proteins | sample MGYA00510272_ERZ791617 | MGnify/ENA primary metagenome ERZ791617 (study PRJEB30046, sample SAMN00715200) | human gut metagenome | study: EMG produced TPA metagenomics assembly of the A metagenome-wide association study of gut microbiota in type 2...
GAGTGAACGGATATCACCGGAAATGCTGAACGGGTATCCGCTGGAATATGCACCCTTATGTATCCGGTTCAGTTCCACAATCACCCTGTCTGCCTGTTGCACCAGAGTAGGGGAGATACCCACCGAAGTAGACAGTGTGATTTCTCCTTCCGCAGTGATGTCTGAAGCCTCGATGATTGCCACATCTATTTTAGGCAAGAAACCATATCTCACGTCCTGACCTATGTGAGACAGGTGCAAGTCGAAATATGCCACTTTCCCGCTGTTGATGCTGTTTCGCATATCCTTGTCCGACTGGAACGGAGTACGCATAAACACCGCATCCGCCTGAGCCAACGCTCCGTCTATTAAACTTCCGGCAGCTCCTCCGGTAATCAGTCCCACCTTGAATTCCTTTCCTTCCGAATGTAACTCCCTGGCATATTCCGCCAATGCCATGGGAACCAATTTAGGTGTACCTACTGAAGAAAAGCCCCCGATGCCCAGTACTTCTTTGTCTTTGATCAGTCGTGCAGCCTCTTGGGCAGATAATAATGGAAAATTCATCTCCTTCATCTAATTATTATTTGAAAAATATTCGTTCGGTTGTATCTAAAATAGAATGAGAGGAGCATTGGCCCCTCTCATTCTATCTGTCAAAAAAATATATTTGTTACTTGCCGGAATTTTCTGATTTCTTTGGATAATCCAGCACTTCATACTTGCTTACCTGACTCTTGTATTCAGGAACAATCTCCTTCATCTTCTTTACAATCAGCATGTCGTCATGCGTGTATGACAATTGAAGAAGTTCATCCTCATTTTTCTTGGCCGTTTCATAGTCATAGCTACGCACCTTGGCAATCATGATTTTCGGATGATAAGTCGGTTTGGTACCTTCCTTATCGTTCAATACTTCTTCAAAGAGCTTTTCTCCATCACGAAGTCCGGTAAACTTAATATCAATGTCTTTTGCTCCCGAGAGCTTAATCATACGCTTTGCCAGATCCACGATTTTCACCGGTTTACCCATATCGAATACGAAAATCTCACCGCCTTTTCCCATCGTACCGGCTTCCAGTACCAGTTTACATGCTTCAGAAATCAGCATGAAGAAGCGGATGATATCAGGATGAGTGACTGTAATCGGGCCACCCTTCTTAATCTGTTCCTTGAAAAGAGGAATAACAGAACCGTTTGATCCCAATACATTACCGAATCGGGTAGTCACAAACTGAGTGACCCCTTTCACCTTTCCTTCCACAATGGCCTGGTTCAACGACTGACAGTAAATCTCACAGATACGCTTGGAGCATCCCATTACATTTGTCGGATTTACCGCCTTGTCAGTTGAAATCATCACAAATTTCTTGGTACCGTATTTTACAGCCAGATCCGCAATGACACGCGTTCCGTTGATGTTGTTACGTACCGCCATTGCCGGGTTATCTTCCATCATAGGCACATGCTTGTAAGCTGCCGCATGGAACACATATTCCGGTTTGTGAGCCTCAAAGATTTTCTCCATGTGTATCTGGTCAGTAATGCTCGATACAATTGTCTCATTTTTGATATCGGGAAACTGACGTGCCATCATCAGGCGGACATCATGCATCGGAGTCTCAGCCTGGTCTATTAAGATTAATTCTGCAGGCTTGTATGCAGCTACCTGACGGACCATTTCAGAACCGATAGAACCTGCTGCCCCGGTAATCAACACTCTTTTTCCGGTAAGCATCTTACCGATGGCATCCATATCCACCTCAATCTTGTCACGTGGAAGCAAGTCTTCGATTTCTACCTCATGGAGCTGGTTGAATGATAAATCATGTTTCTCATCCCATTCCTGAGCAGCAGGCATCATCATAATCTTGATTCCCGCTTTTACCAGTTCATCCACCATTTCCGGGTTATTGCGGAGCTTCTCAGATTTCAGCGGTGAAACCAGGACGGTACGTACCTTTATTTCCCTTAATTTTTCGGCAATACCTTCTCCATTTAAGAAGACTCTTTTTCCCATCAGATAGACATTCTTCATTTCCGGATCATCGCTGATGAAGGCCTGCAAGACATATTGCTTTTCCTTAACAGCACGGATACTATTTGCTAGGGCAATACCTCCTGCTTTAGTTCCATAAATTGCAACAGGAACAGCTTTATCAGTCCGGAATGTATCGAACATGGCACGTACAGCCATACGTTCTACCCACATTAGCATGGTAGTACATACAAGCATCGTTATGTTGCCAAGTATACCATGCATCATCGCACATTCTGAACTAATTGAACTGATTCCTAGTCCTACTAAATAGGAGAGGATGGTGCCAATTAGCGAGGCCATTCCTACTCGTTGTAGGTCGATGAGTGAGGAATAGCGGATAATCCCCGTATAGGTATGAAATAACCGAAAACCGATGAAGAACAGCACCACACAAATCAGGTTACCCCAGGTAATTTGCCAGAAACGTTGTGCAAAGTCCAGGTCTCCCAATTCTAGATAATTACCTATATATCCAGAAATTAACACAATCAGGCTATCTAATGTTAACACTCCCCAATAAGGTAATGCTCCTTTGGAGAAATACCAATTTGTAAGTTTTTTTAAGAAATTCATAGTTTTTGCTTTTTAAAAAAAATCTATAAATAAACTCAGGCAAGCCTATCCTTTATAGGCCCCGTCTTTTGCTTCAAAAATGACTGATGGCTCAATTACATTTATGCTATGCCATACACCAGTTGGAATTTGCAAACCATACTTATTCTCTGCTGGAGAAAGTAAAATTCGCTGTGTTTCCTTGAATTCTGTGCACTCTGCATTTGTAGCCTCATAGAAAATTTCCTCCAAACATCCACATATACATATTACGGTTTCAGCTGTATCTGTATGACGGTGAATAGGAACCTTTGTTCCTGGTTGTAAGGCATTTAGCATCCGTTGTGAGGTGTCTTCTGCTGAATTGCGTAAGTCATAGTTCTGCCTGAGCCTTTCAGATGAGGCTGCTCTTTCCAAAAGATTGCAGATAAAGTCTTTGTCGAAAATCATACTTATTGATTTTTAATTAGTTTTTTTCAGAGAAGCCAAATAAGCTTCATGTAAATGATAATATTTTTTTTTGAAGAGAATATAAGCAATCGACAATATTATAAATACACCTAAAAGATATACCCAGTGATATCCTATTGAAGTAGGACATATGTAAATAAATCCAAGACTAATTATTAGCTGAAGAATCATATAGAAAGAGGATATCTTTACATGTCCAATTTTTAGCTCATTGGCCATTAACTGATAAGCATGTTTTCTATGGGCTTCACCCAAATTTTCATGTAACATGATACGATGACAAATGGTAAGGCAACCATCGACTCCATACACTAGCAAGAAAATTAAATAAGTCACATCCCCTGTTTTCAATATCAGGTTTCCTATCATGAAAAGAAGAATATAGGCTATACCGATAGAACCCACATCCCCAGCAAAACATTTTGCTTTTCCTTTAGGACGGAAGTTGAAAAAACAAAATATTACATCTGCCAATATAATTGTAATAATAAGTGATTCTTCAATAAAATGCAGTTCTCGATTAAGTAAATAGATAGGAATTAAACATGCCATTGAATATCCCCCTGTGATGCCGTTAATGCCATCCATAAAGTTGATTACATTAGAGGCTCCCACACATACTATAAGTGCTAATATTATTATCCACCACATTTCCAAATGAAGAATATTTAGCTGATGAAATATTAAAATCATTGCAGCAAATTGTGCCAATAAGCGTACACTGTCTGGCAGTGAACGAATATCATCAATAAAACTTATTCCAGCAATTAATGTAACAGCTAATATAAAATAGAGATATTGAAAGCCGAAAAAATAACCTCCGACCCATAAACTTAGTGAAAAAATTATACCTCCTCCACGTAATACAATAGAAGAGTGACTAGAACGTTCATTGGGCTTATCGATGATATTGAATCTATCCGCAATCTTAAAATACATGATTTCTAAGATTGATAGTATAATAAATATATATAAAAAAACCATGTTTATATTAATATTGGAAATATTAAATTACTCTTACATATTTTTTTTATAGAATGCGAGTCTATCATCTCCAGGTATACAAATTGGGCTTTCTCCACTACGTTTTGAATTACGTATAGTATTTACATATTCGATAATTGCTGAAGAATATTTTTCTCCCATAATTACATAAGGGTCAATAGCTATGCAACAAAATCCTATATTCATTCCTTTATTGTCTGTAGTATAAAATCTTCCTACATTATTGAGAAATGCAGCCCCTGATATTAGTCCTGAAATTAAATCTATAAGCATAGCGATTCCGTAACCTTTGAATCCTGCCATTGGTAAGACTAATCCTTTCATTCCTTCATCTGGGTCATTCGTTGGATTCCCGTTTTCATCTAAAGCCCATCCATCAGGTAAACGCTTCCCTTCTTCTTTATATTGTTTGAATTTACTTTTTGCTACTATACTTGTTGCCATATCAATAATAATGGGATCTCCGCCTGGAACTGGAATTACGGCAGAAAAAGGGTTTGTTCCTAATAGTTTTTCTTTTCCACCGAAAGGTGCCATTTGAGCAGGACTATTTGAAAATATAATGCCAATGCATCCCATTTCTGCAGCTTTAAGCGGATAATAAAAAGCGGGACCTACTGTATTATTGTTTTTGCTAAATACATGAAATACTCCAACGGCTTTAGCTTGTTTTACTGCATATCTCATACAATAATCTGCACTTACAGGTCCAAAACTATTATCTCCATCAACAATGGCAAAAGAAGGTGTTTCACTGATTATTTGTAAGTTAGGATGTAGATTATACCCCCCCCGTTTGATTTTGTCAATGTGAGCCTGTAATACATTGATTCCATGTGAAGTTACTCCATATTCATCTGCAGTAGCGAAACAATCTGAAATGATTTCAGCTTGTTGATTGGCAACTCCATTATTAATGAGCGCTTTTTTTATTAGTTTTTTTTCTTCAATATATTTAGTTTTCATTTATTATTGGTATTTGCTGCTTTACACAGAGTTTCTATGAATGTTTTCTTTACTTTATTTTCTTCATGGTTCATACGTCCTGTTTCAAATGCCTTTTTCCCATATTCGATAATTTTTTCAGGATTATTAATTAGTTTACGTAATTGATGTTCTATTTGGGAATAATTTGTAGATATAATGGCACAGTCGTATTCTTTTAGATACTGGATTGGAGCAATTGCTTGATCTCCAATGGCAAATATGCATTTCCCACTAGCAAAATAATCTGTAAGTTTAGTAGAGAAAGATAACCTAGCATCATAGCGATGTTCTTTCTCCAATGATTCGACAAAAACAACAATATCTGCATTTTTTTGAATCTTGGCAACTTCATCTTTGGGAACCGGATTATGTTTAGTACAACCATTAGTATTAAGAAACTTTGTAGTTTGTTTATCTAATACAGTAGGAGTATATATATCTAGAGTTATTTTAACCCCATCTTTATTTATATTTGCTAATGCCTTGGATATTTCTACTAAAGAAGTTGATCGTCCTATTAATAAATTACCCGTATAAACCATTTTTATTGGTGTATGAGGTTTCCTTTCATCAAAGGTTAACTTTGAATAGTCAATACCTTTTGTTAAGACAATACTTTTAGTTCCGAAATCCTTGTCTGTTTCTAGGCCTTCAGTTTTTGTAATAGTGAACATTTCTGTACAGTTTGTTGCGAGTTTTTTCACTATTCTTCTTAATAGCCATCTATGCACCCAACTCCAAGGGTTTTTTCCACAAGGTTGATAAGAATAATTATCGTCTGCTAAATAGCAAACATATGGCTTGGGAAATTTTTTTATGATATACCATTGTATCCATCCGGTATAGGCTACTGGATATATTGGAACAAAGTAGACATCAGCATCTACATCTTTTATGAAATTGTCCAATGCAGTTGTTCTCCATTTTGCACATGCCCATACAAGTTCACGTATTAATGTAAAAAACCAAGATTTTTTTTTGTGTGCGAGTGTATATAATTTTTTCTCTTCATTGGCTGCTTTTAATTCGTTTTCACTAAGGGCATCACCATTTTTTACTTCTTTGCCTACAGGTTTTCTATTCAATACGCTTTTGATAATAGCATTTTCTGCAATTTGAAAGAATCTTGAACATACAGGGGTATTGGGCAAATCTGATTTTAAATATATTTGTGCGACTTTATTTGAATCCCAGAATTTAAATAAATCTGTTTGGGTATGAATACCACTATCTTTTCTCCACGTACTTAATGAAATGGAAAGAACTTTAGGTAAATTTTGTTCGTTCATTGTTTTATTTTATCTAAAATTTTTAACATCATAATAGTTGTCTCAAACCCTACAAAATTATATACTTTAGAAATAAGTTGTGGTCGTTTGCTTCTACTATAATTTAATAACCACGAATATTTTTTTAGCTGTTGTTTATGTTTTTTTTTCTCTTTTTCTTTAACACGCATATATACAACTAAAAGATTACTATAATATTTTGCTAAAGAACCTAATAAAGCAATTTTTAAATCTTTATCTTTTATTTGGAGTATTAATTCACTCCATTTGCTGATTACATAAATTAAGTCTGTGAGATTTTTTAACTTTAGCGAATGGCTGGTAGAACCTTCTCGTTGTCTATATGCAAGAAATGATTCGTCTATAAATTCTATACTTTTAGTATACATTAAAAGATGATAGTTCCATTCTGTATCTTCGCCTAGTAATCCATTTTCGAAATTGATATTATTCTCAATAAGGAGTAATCTGCGAATTGCTTTTATCCAAGCCATACCATAGAAAGCGTCATCATCAACTAATTTTTGTATTTTTCCTGACATTGTCTTTTCTTGCGAAGCATTTTTGTAAGAAAACCTACAATTAGATAAAGTTTTTGTTTTATCAGAAAAATTTCTGAATTTAAAAAAAATCAAATCCGTATGATTAGTTGTTTTTTCGGCTATTTTCTTTAAAAAATCTTTTGAGATTATAAAGTCATCACTGTCAATAAAAATGATATAATCACCAGAAGCAATTGCTAGTCCATTATTTCTAGCCACTGATTGTCCTGCATTTTTTTGATGTATAACTTTGATTCTCGTATCATTTTTTGCATATTCATTACAAATATCTGGAGATTTATCTTTTGAACCGTCATTTACTAGAATTAGTTCAAAATCTTTATAAGATTGGTTCAGAATACTTTCAATACATTCTCTTAAGTATGCCTCTACATTGTAGATTGGTAATATTACACTAAATTTCATAAACCTAAAGTTTTATTCATGTCTATTAATATGTTATTTAGCATTATCGGACGATCAAAATAAGTTTCAGCCCTTTTTCTTCCAGCTAAAGCTAATGATTCTCTAAACTCCTTATTTTTATAAATGAGTTTCATTTTTTCTGTAAGATCATCTACGTCATGATCTTTTACTAAAATACCTGAGATTCCATCCTCAACGACTTCAGAAGGCCCTGGAATATTAGTTGTTATAATTGGGATGCTTACCCCCATTGCTTCTTGCAGAACCTTACCAAAACCTTCTCTATAAGTAGGATGGGTTAATACGTCAAACATTGCCATGTGAGGGTACACCTCTGATTGGGATACATTGCCCGTTAATATTATATGTTCATTTTCTGTTGCTATTTTCATATTTTCCGGTTTAATAGGATTGGCATTGTCTATCATTCCTACTAAAATCAAATATATATCATCATATTCTTTTTGTAAGTTACAAAAAGCTGTGATTAATTCGTTTATACCTTTATCAGTATTTACTCTGCCTACGTATCCATAAAGAAAAGCATTTTGAGGTATACCATATTTTTTACGTAAGGTTTTCTTCGCTTCATTTTTGTTAAAACTATCAACTTCTTGTAAAGATACACCTATTGTCCCACCTATTCCCACAACAGAAATTTTCTCAGCATTACACAGCCCTTCATTTATCGCAAATTGCATGTTCATCGGACTTTGTTCTCGTATAGTTGTAGAAAGTTTACATGTAAGTTTTTCAACTCCTTTGAAAAGTACTCTTTTGATTCCTTGAAAAGATACATAACGAAGACCACATTGATTATAAAAGCGACATTCTATACCAGCTATCCAGCCTGCAATTGATGCATATAAGGAGACGTTGGGGGTTGTATAATATATTACATCAAATTTTTCCTTTTTAAACAGTTTGTATAGTTTCCATGGCATTTTTATTAGGTCTATAAAACTTGTCCCTCTACTCATAGGAAGATTTATGCATTTAGCATAATTATTATTTCGTTCTGCAAAACCATCTTCCATATTGCAAACAAGTGTTACTTCATATCCGTTTTGAGATAAATTTTTCATATTATCTACAATGAACCAATCCATTGTTTTGGAGATTGTGGTTAGAGCACATATCTTAATTTTCTTGTTCATATCTATATTGAATCTTTTATCTGATTAACGAGTGATATAATTTCTTGGTGATTTTCTTGAAACTCCTCTATAGTGCATTTAGAATATATTTTCTCTATGTCACGAATACGGGCAACTTCTTTTATAAATATGTCATGTATTTCATTTAGATTTTTTATCTTGCCGGCATTACAGAATGAGCGAGAAAGAATAGCCATTGTAGATCCTAAACGATAGTGATCCATGATGATTTTTTCTGCAGGTAGTGTTCCATATCCTAGCCTTGCAATACCTCCAAATCCATATTTTTTGCCGGATGGCTTAATTATTTTACATAATTTGTCGACTGTACCATCTGCAAGTAATTCAAACATGAATTTTTTTCCAAGGGCTAAATGCAAATCATTTAAACCTAAATGGATTTCATCTACTTCTGCAATATTGACTACGTTTTCCATTATGTTTGTAGCTTCTATGGTTTCAGCAAGTAATAATACAGTTGCCTTACCATTTACGGCTTTAATAAACCGTTCTACATCTGCCACACTTTTATACATTGGTAACATTAAAATCTCAGCTCCGGCATCAATAGCAGCCTTGACTTCATCCTCAGTATTAAAATAATCGTAAGAGGCTTCATGGATTGGATTGATGCGAACTAAAACTTTAGAATTATTTATGCATTTTCTAATAGTATATATATCATTTATAGTATGGTGATTTTGTACTGTGTCCATACCGCCTTGACGTAACTCTTTACCAATATATTCCATATCGATAAAAATTCTGTCAACGCCTGAATCTTCTGCAATTTGAGCAATTTCAGGCTGGTTAGTTATGTACATTAATTGTAGTGACATGAAAATATTATATTTTATTTGTTACGTTTTCGAGCATATATTTCTTCGTATATTCTAAGATATTTTGCTACATTTGTTTGGTAGTCGTAATTCTTTTTGACATGTTGTTTGCAGCGTTCACTGTAATAGTTACGGCCATTATGATCTATTTCTTTAATTCTTTCTAACATTTCTGTAACATTATGAGGCTTTACTGCATATCCAACTTCCCCTACGACTTCGGGGCATGCTGTGGCTTTAAAAACAACTGCTGGGGTTCCACATAACATCGTTTCCGCAAAAACTTTTCCAAAAGTATCTTCAACAGAAAAACCAACAAAAGCTAGAGCTGCAGAGTATAGTTTGGACAATTCTTCGGTTCCATTAACGAAGTTAATATGAATCATATTCTTTTTTAAGGGGCGTTTAGATGTTAATGAGCCAACAATGACCAGTTGATAGTCTTCTGGTAAAATATCAGCTAATCTAAGAGCATCTGTATATCTTGTTGTGATATCATTCCATCCTGCACTTACACTGAGTAGTATTTTTTTATTTTTATCTAAAGAATATCGATCGAATATTGTTTGATCATGTATTTCTTTAAATTTTTCTGTATCAATCCAATTGTATATCATGTGTATTGGCCATTTAGAAAGAAATGACTTTTCAACTTCACTTTTTAGCCAATTTGAACAGACAATTATATCTAAGCTTGGTAAACTTGTAAATATATATTTTTTCGTTTTATACAAGAACTTTGTTTTATCGAAAAACCATGTTCTAGGACCAGATTCTAGTTGAGGGCATTTATAACATTGCTCTTCCCATTTCCTGCATCTAATCTCTGTAAAGTGTGTACATTTGCCTGTAAATAACCAACAGTCAAAAAGGGAATATACAATTGGAATATTCCTTTTTTTTACAAATTCAAAAAACATAGGAAAGTTTAAAAAATTACTATGTAGATTATGAACTTGAATTATATCAGGTTTGATACTATCAATCCATTTTAAAAATTTTTTTGTACCATTTATAGTTCCATAACCTTCTTTGCCTAATATTCTTGTATACCAAAACGCATGAAACTTGTTCTCAAAATTACTTCCTATTTTATAGCTCTTTGAATAATTGGTTGTTCCTTGGCCATATGCAATATATACTTCGTGTCCTTGAGCTTCTATATACTGTGCAATTTCTGTTGCTATAACTCCTGTACTTCCATGTCCACAGGTTACATTAATTTGAAGTATTTTCATATATGTGTTTTTTTAATAATATCTATCATGTAATTTCACCTCTTCCCATAAAAAATGATAATTATCCGGAGTAATGCACGCTCTTAATATAAATACTAATAAAATGATAGCAAAAATAATTTTATACTCTTTTTTTCTCCATAGTCGTAGAGCATGAGGTACCATTAATCCCATCCAAGGACCAAAGTAAGCAGTTAGTCTTATGATTGAAGGATCTAGACGTACCATTACGACCCAAATAAGTGTCATTGCAGCTCCTCCATAAATTAATCTTTGTTTGTATGAATTTTCATCATTTTTGATAACAAACCATCCTATAAGGTATAAACATAGCATCATTACTATTACCATATATGGTGCAGAATGATTCTCATAGAATCCACCTGTAGCATATCTTTCGTATATTTCACTTTGAGATCCTAGAATAGTACCCACATGTTGATAAGAAAAAAGCATAATTAAAAATAAGATGAAAGACAACCTGTATAATAGCCTAGTTTTCTTAAAATAATAGAATGGTAAAATCATTAATACAATAAAAACAGATTTATGCACGAATGTTGCAATCAATAAACATAGAATAAAATATTTAGTTTTACCTTTTTGCCATAAAATATATCCTATCAATAAAATAGATAACGATAAGGATTGCCTAATTGCGCTATTGGGTAAATATGGATAAAACATTGTTATATAAAAAACATAGAAAAAGCAAGGTGTTTCAAGAGATTGTGTATTTTTATATACAAAAATTCCTAAAGGGACCATTAGGAGAGTGGCAACAATGAATAAAAAGCAACGTGAGTTCGGAATGATTATGGATAAACCTTTTATGATAATAAGTTCTCCTGGATCTTTTCCATTCCCGTCTACTCCTGGATAAAAATATGAGTCCCAAAAATTTTCAAAAATATTTTCCCAATGTAATGAGGAAATGTTATCAAAATGTTGCATATAAGCATAAGTGTCGTTACCAACAGCTTCATGCCGTATACTTGATACTATAATTAATATTATAGTTATTGTTGATATATACCATTTGATAGTTTCTTTATTTGTTTTATTTTTTGCTAAATTGTATAGGAGTATGCAAAAGACAATAAGTGATAAATACATATAAGTTTTTTTATGGATCTCCGATTTATTTGTATTTTATACAGAAGTATATTTCTCTATAAAATAGAATTGAATTTTGAAAAATGCCTTTTTATTATTGTTTCTATTAATAAATAGGTCTTATATTCTTATTTTTTTTCTTGCAAAACTATAAATTTTCTTCCTTTCGACTTTATTTAATCCGAAAACTACTAAAATTAATAAGAAAAAGATAATAGAACAAAACAAATTTAGCAGATGTCCTGATAAAGAATTCTGAGATGGAATAAAAATATAGTATGCTACGAGAGGGATTGCCATAAATATAATTTTAATATGAGAATTTTTTACGAATTCTATTATGTTGAATTTTACGACTCTGTGTAACATGAATAATTTTACAAAACTATTTATAAAATTTACACAACAATATACAATACAGATAGTATAATGAGGAAATCCGAATTTATATAGGAGAAAAGAAATTGGCAAACCTGCAAAAAGTACAGTATGTACAACTATTTGATATCCTTTTATATTTCCGCACGCATTAATAAGATTGGGTATACCTTCACCTAAGCAGCCAATTAAATTTGCGAGGATAATAAGTTGACAAAACAAATTCGCATCTTTAGGTACATCTTTCAACCAAATTCCGAGCAGAAAATCTATTTCTATTATTATAGGAAAAGAAATAAAGGCCATTAATACAAATGTATATTTTGATATATGTCTTGTTAAAGATATTGCTCTTTGTATGTCACCTGCACTGTAACTTTTTGTTGTTTGTGGGACAGCTGCACTTCCTAACGATCTAGCAAACATCATTACGAATGTTTCAACTTGACTCGCTACTGCATACGCTGCGTTTATAAGAGTTCCAAAGAAAAAATTTATGATGATAGCTGAACCTTGATTTTTTCCTACATTCGCAGAAGCGCCTAATAAAGTCCAACCAGAAAAAGAGAGCATTTCTTTATATGAAGAGATTTTTTTGTTTAATTGAAATTTAATAACTGAATAATGATATTTTCTGCAATATAAATAATAAGCTAAACTATTAATAATCGTGTAGGATAGCATAAAGCATGCATAGAGTTTTAATCTATTTGATTCAGAATTGATGAAAAAGTATATTAATAATAATTTTATTGTATTTGCTAAAATGTCTATACTAGCTGATGCCTTGAATTTTTCGTATGCAATGAGTAATCCTTGATTTGGAACAAAAATGGTATTTATGGCTGCAGCTAAAATAGATAATCTGAAAACAAATTGTGCATCGCTAATTTGCTCAGGTCGAACATTTAAATAATTAGTAATATAATATTCTCCAATAGGGAGACCAATTAACATGATAAATATTGCGAATACAATATGTATAATTCTGCTTGTATTAAATATTTTATTAGGATTACCTTGGTCTTTCTTGCCTATTTCAAAAGCTAGAAAGCGATAGGTTGTTGATGTCATTGAAGAGTTTATTACATTTAATAGTAATACAATTCCTCCCACAACATTGTATAATCCGTAGTTTGAGGCTCCTAACGCATCTAGTACAATTCTTGAAATAATTATTGATATTAATGAAACAATACATAATCGTATATATATAATTATACTATTAAGTGCTATGCGTTTATTACTATCCATCTTTTTATATTTATATCTATGGCTGAATATTTGTAAGTTTCCAATTTTAGGGTGTCCCCTTTTAGACGGGCGCCAGCAGGCACCCGT
>ERZ791617.969-NODE-969-length-13143-cov-3.86759_pt1 | contig 13143 bp, 9 predicted proteins | sample MGYA00510272_ERZ791617 | MGnify/ENA primary metagenome ERZ791617 (study PRJEB30046, sample SAMN00715200) | human gut metagenome | study: EMG produced TPA metagenomics assembly of the A metagenome-wide association study of gut microbiota in type 2...
GCAACTCCTGTCACTGAGACTACCTACACTGCCAACTACACGGCAGACAAGAATGACGTCTACAAGGTGGCTGCTGTATACAACATTGGCGAAAGCCATGCCACAACAGCAAACTGGGACAGCGGAGCCGGCATCTCTGAGATGAATACAGCTGCAACAAACGCTTCTACCGAAGTCTATGACCTCTCTGGAAGAAAGGTTTCAAATGAGAAACTTGCGCGTGGCGGCATATATATTATCAGAAACGGAAAGCAGACTCGCAAAGTTTATATGAAAGATTAATGTTTAGCAAGTTTCCAACTTGCCAAACTGTTGACAAGTTGACAAATTGACGAGTAGACGAGTTGACAAGGAGATTTGCCTTCCTTGATAAGGAATGTTCGCAAATCTTAAACAAGTAAAGCATATTTCCTTGTTTACTTGTCTGCTCGTCTACATGTCTACTGACACATGAGTTAAATAAAATGGAGCCATCCGAAATATTCTCCTTTATATAAAGATAATCATTGTCCAGATGAAATAGTGGATGTGGAAGTCTTTGTATCTTTTGATGACGCCCATTAAAATATACACGAAATACCTATATTTTCTCAATGAAAGTAGCCCTAAGTAATATGGTCTCAACTTTTTCTATAAAACAGGAGTATAATTCGCTTTTTTTATGTAAGTTTGCAAGGTTTAATCACACCTTTGTAAAAGAACAAATTTAAATATATAATTATGAGACACGTTACAGAAACAATTAAGTATATCGGCTGCGACGACGCTGATATCCAACTCTTTGAATCGCAGTACAATGTGCCGGAAGGTATGTGCTATAACTCTTTCGTTATCCTTGATGAGAAAGTTGCCATCATGGATACTTCCGACAAACGCACGTTGGAGCAGTGGAAGAAGAACCTCACAGAGGCTCTCGGCAACCGCAAACCGGATTATCTCATCGTACAGCATCTTGAACCGGACCACGCAAGCGGCATCGGTGATGTGCTGGCTATGTATCCTGATATACAGGTTGTTTGCTCTGCAAAGGCAAAGACCATGATTCCGCTATACTTCCCTGACAGCGACCTCGCTGACCGCGTTATTGCAGTAAAGGAGGGAAATACACTGGAACTCGGAGAGCACACGCTGACATTCGTGATGGCTCCTATGGTTCACTGGCCTGAGGTTATGGTGACATACGATGCGAAAGACAAGGTATTGTTCTCTGCCGACGGTTTCGGAAAGTTCGGTGTCATGGATGCCGATGCCGACGACTGGGCTTGCGAGGCTCGCCGCTACTACTTCAACATCTGTGGCAAATACGGCACTCCGGTCTCTACCCTTCTGAAGAAGGCTGCCAAACTGGATATCGAGCAGATACTACCTCTCCACGGTCCGTTCCTCAGTGGCGAGAAGATGGCTGAGGCACTTCGCCTTTATGGTATATGGAGCAGCTACGGCGTTGAGTCAGAGGGCGTATTCATTGCTCACGCATCCATCCACGGCTGCACCAAGCATGCCGCAGAGAAACTTGCAGACATCCTTCGCAAGAAAGGATGCAAGAAGGTGTCCATTACCGACCTTTGCCGCGAGGATATCCACGAGGCTGTTGAGGATGCCTTCAAGTATGGCAAGGTGGTGTTTGCCGCCTCAAGCTACGATGCAGGCTTGTTCACTCCGATGTATAACTTCCTCCATCTCCTTCAGGCAAAGACATGGCAGAAGCGTGATGCTGCTATCATAGAGAATGGCTCGTGGGCACCAAGCGCAGCAAAGGTCATGACAAAGATGCTTCTCGATATGAAGAACATCAATATCAAGGGCAACACGGTAACTCTCCGCGGCGTTATGAAGGATAGCGATATTCCTGCTCTTGAGGCTCTTGCAGATGAAATACTTGCGTAAGATATTCTTGTTCTATTATGAAGGTTTTAAGGGGATGACGCTTGGCAAAACGCTTTGGATTATCATCCTCATAAAGCTCTTCATAATATTTGCCGTTCTGCGTCTGTTCTTCTTTAAACCTGCACTTACAGGAACTGACGAGCAGAAAGCTGATAAAGTTAGAGAAAATCTGATAACAACGAAACCTTAAAAACACTAAACGCATATGGATCTTATCAACGTAGTAGAATGGTCAAGGGCGCAGTTTGCCCTTACCGCATGTTACCATTGGTTGTTTGTGCCACTGACATTAGGCTTGGGTATTATCGTTTCCGTTATGGAGACGGTATATTACCGTACCCGCAAACAGGAGTGGCTTAATCTGACAAAGTTCTGGATGAAGCTGTTTGGCATAAACTTCGCTATCGGCGTTGCAACAGGCATTATTCTGGAGTTTGAGTTCGGTACTAACTTTTCCAACTACTCCTGGTTTGTCGGCGACATCTTCGGTGCTCCTCTTGCCATTGAGGGTATCTTTGCCTTCTTCTGCGAGAGCACATTCTTTGCAGTAATGTTCTTCGGCTGGAAGAAGTTCTCTGCCGGCCAGCATCTTGCAGCCACATGGCTTACTGCCTTTGGCGCAAGTCTGAGCGCATGGTGGATTCTTGTTGCCAACTCATGGATGCAGTATCCTGTGGGCATGGAGTTTTCCGCCGACCAGATGCGTAACGTTATGGTAAGCTTCCAGGACGTAGCCCTCTCACCGGTGGCAGTAAACAAGTTCTTCCATGCCGTAACCAGCGGATGGTGTCTTGCCGGTGCTTTCGTTGTCGGCATAAGCGGATGGTTCCTGATTAAGAAGCGTGATGTGGACTTTGCCGTCAAGTCAATAAAGGTTGGCGGTACAGTAGGTCTTGTTGGTATACTATTATGCATGTACTCCGGCGACGGCAGTGCCGTTGAAGTAACCAAGGTACAACCCATGAAGCTTGCCGCCATGGAGGGTCTGTATGAGGGTCGGGAAGGTACACCGCTTGTAGGCTTTGGCGTGTTGAACCCCGACAAGCAATGGAACGACAATGAGGATGCCTTGCTGTTTGATATTTCCATACCAAAGGGACTGAGCGTTCTTGGACGTCACGACACTGATGCCTTTATCCCCGGCATCAAGGATATCATAGAGGGAAAGGATATAGTGGACGGACGGTTGGTGAATACCGTTCCGTATGCCGAGCGTATAAAGCGCGGCAAAGCGGCACAGAAGGCTTTGGCTGCATATAATGAGGCTAAGAAGAGCGGATGCTGCCGGAATGGCAAAGGCAGAAAAGGAGCTGAAGCCAAACTATAAATATTTTGGCTATGGCTACTTCAATAATGTGAAGGAAGCTATTCCGAACGTACCACTGGTGTTCTATCCATTCCATATCATGGTAACTGTCGGCGGATGGCTGCTTATATTCCTTCTCGCCGCTGTGCTTATAGCATTCAAGAAACGTGAGTGGCTGAGCATCAAGTGGAAGAACATAAGCCTCTTCCCTACCCTCGCTCTGCTCACAATCCCATTGACTTACATCTGCTCACAGTGTGGATGGATTGTTGCTGAGCTTGGTCGTCAGCCATGGGCTATACAGGATATAATGCCTGTACAGGCAGCTGTTTCAAGTCTGTCGGTAGGTCAGATTGTCACCACGTTTATCATCTTTGGCATCTTGTTCACGGTTCTTCTCTGCGCTGAGATAAGTATCATGGTAAGACAGATAAAGAAAGGTCCGGAAGCTTAAATAACAGGAAAATGGAAAAAATAAATATATATACTATGGATTATCAGTTTTTTCAAGAATATTGGTGGCTTCTGATTTCTGTTTTGGGAGCACTATTGGTCTTTATGCTCTTTGTGCAGGGCGGACAGTCTATGATACTGCAGATGAAGGAGAACCAGCGCGAGGATATGATTTACAGCATTGCCCACCGCTGGGAACTTACCTTCACCGTACTTGTCACCTTTGGCGGGGCGTTCTTTGCTTCATTTCCTCTCTTCTATTCTACCTCCTTCGGAGGTGCCTACTGGATATGGATGCTTATCCTCTTCGGGTTTGTCGTACAGGCAGTAAGCTTCAAATACCGCCTTGAGGAAGGCAACATCCTTGGACGCAAGACGTATGACATATTCCTTTTCCTTAATGGCGTTCTTGCGCCGGTGCTCTTGGGCGGAGCTGTCAGCACGTTCTTCTTCGGCAGCGACTTTACTGTTGAAAAGACTAACCTCACGGATGCTTCTGCTCCTGTAATCTCGCAATGGGGAGACTGGCACGGACTTGAAGTTCTTCTGGACTGGCGTGTAGTGATATTCGGCATAATGGTTTTGTTCCTTACACGTGTGTTGGCAAACCTATGGTTCCTCAATCAGGTGAAAGACAAGCAGACTGACGAGTGGAACCGCAAGCAGCTGATGATAAATGCACCGGTCTTCGTGGTTCTCTTCCTTGCGGTTGTCGCCGTCTTGCTTACGGCAAGCGGCTATGAAACAACAGGGCTTCATGAGTTCCAGCAGGTGGACTATAAATATCTTAACAACTTCCTCTCCATACCCGTATCCCTTGTATGCTTCCTCGTGGGAACCCTCCTGGTGCTTTATGCCATCTTTGCAGCTCTTGTAAAGAAAAGCCGCAGCGGAATATGGTTTGCAGGCATCGGTACGGTACTTGTAGTACTTTCCCTCTTCTGGGTGGCAGGCTACAACAACACTCCTTACTACCCCTCTTATGCCAATATAGAGTCATCGCTGACCATATACAACTCCTCATCATCAGAGTTTACACTAAAGACAATGAGTATTGTCAGTCTTGCCATCCCTTTCGTGTTGGCATACATCTCATGGGTATGGTATAAGCTTACCAAGTAATGACAGGGGGCGTTATCTGTATCATCTGCTTTAGACAAAGCATATTACAATTACGGCAATGTCGCAAATCATATTATCATGGTTTGCGACATTGTTTATTTTTGTGTATACAGAAGTACGATAGGAAAACTATAGGTTTGTTTGGAAGTTATGCAGGAATAATGTATCTTTGCAAAACGATTACGCAAAATGCGTAACGCAAAGTGCGTAATAATAATACATGATTGAATATGAGCAAGATAGACAACCCTTTCTTATTGTACGGATATGAAGGTCCGGAGTATTTCTGCGACAGGAAAGAGGAAACGGAAGAGATGGTTTCCTCGCTGCGCAACGGCTGTAACATTACGCTTATGAGTCCGAGAAGATACGGCAAGACAGGATTAATCCGGCACGTGTTCCACAAAATCAAGGAACAGGACCCCGATGCCGTATGCTTCTACATCGATATCTACGCCACAAACTCCCTGTACGACTTCGTGCAGACCTTCGCCAAAGCCGTTGTGGGGAAACTCGACACAGCGCTGCAAAAGGCAGAAAACATCATCACAAAGATATTCAAAAGCAGTCAGATAACCATGTCGACAGACTTTATGACCGGTCTGCCACAACTATCACTTAACTTCGCACCACAGTACACAGAATCAACACTCAACGAGATATTCACATACATATCACAGTCGCAATGTAATTGCTACATCGCCTTCGATGAGTTCCAACAGGTGATGGAATACCCAGAGAAAAACGTAGAGGCGCTGCTGCGCACACATATACAGAAAATGAACAATGCCCGCTTCGTGTTCTCTGGAAGCAGATTGCATATGATAATGGAAATGTTCAACTCACCGAAGCATCCGTTCTACAGGAGCACAGAAAAGCTGAACCTCGGCACACTCGACGAAGCAATATACTACTCTTTTGCCAAAGAGAAGCTGAAGAAAAAGGATGTGTCGCTGCCATACGATGCTTTCCACGAACTATACAGCATGGTGGACGGCGTGACATGGTACATACAAGCCGTATTGAACCGCCTCTACCGCTTAACAGACAAGACGGTAACGGTAAAGGACATGAATGAAGTCATAATCAAGATAATACTCTCGGAAGAGGAAGACTACAAGCGGCTCTTCCATCTGCTCACCGCCAACCAGGCGAACCTGCTGCTGGCAATAGCAAGAGAAGGCTCTGTGGCAGAGCCAATGTCGGGACTATTCTTGCGCAAACACCAGCTAAAGTCTACAAGCAGCGTACAGCGTGCGCTGAAATACCTTGCCGACGAAGAGTACATATATCTATCGGAGAGAGGATACATCATATACGACCGCTTCTTCGGAATATGGCTGAAAGAACTGTAAAGCCAAGCGCCAGCCTGTCGGCAAGTTTGCTAAAAGCAGGTTAAAAACTTGCGCAACTACATTAAAATGAGTAATTTCGCAGGCTGAAACTATATGTTCGTATCTCTGCCATAATCGGAGATTGCATATTAACGATGATCTTGAAACAATAAAAGAATAATATAAACACTAAGACATGGCACTAAAATGTGGTATCGTGGGACTCCCTAACGTGGGAAAATCCACTCTTTTCAATTGCCTTTCAAGCGCAAAGGCACAGGCAGCAAACTTCCCATTCTGCACTATAGAACCTAACGTGGGCGTCATTACCGTACCTGACGACCGACTGACTAAACTCGCAGAGATTGTTCATCCAGGACGTATCGTGCCGGCAACATGCGAGATTGTAGACATTGCAGGACTCGTAAAGGGTGCCAGCAAGGGTGAAGGACTGGGCAACAAATTCCTCGGAAACATACGTGAGACGGATGCTATAATACATGTATTGCGCTGCTTCGATGACGACAACATCACTCATGTTGACGGAACTATCGATCCGGTACGCGATAAGGAAATCATAGACACCGAGCTGCAACTGAAAGACCTTGAGACTATCGAGGGACGTCTCAGCAAGCAGCAGAAGGTAGCACAGGCAGGAAACAAGGACGCCAAGATAGAAGTCGCCGTGCTGGAAGCATATAAGGAAGTGCTGGAGCAGGGAAAGAACGCACGCACCGTGGAGTTTGACTCCAAAGAGGAGCAGGAGGCTGCACGCAACCTCTTCCTGCTGACCGCAAAGCCTGTACTCTATGTCTGCAACGTTGATGAGACTTCGGCAAAGACAGGCAACGAATACTCAAAGCGCATCGAGGAGATTGCAAAAGAGGAAGGCGCAGAAACTCTCGTCATTGCAGGAAAGACAGAGGAAGACATTGCCGGTCTGGAGACTTACGAGGACAAGAAGATGTTTCTCGACGAACTGGGACTGGAGGAAAGCGGCGTGAACCGTCTTATCAAGAAAGCCTACTCTCTGCTTAACCTTGAGACATTCATCACCGCAGGCGAAATGGAAGTAAAGGCATGGACCTACCACAAAGGATGGAAGGCACCACAATGTGCCGGCGTAATCCACACAGACTTCGAGAAAGGATTCATCCGCGCAGAGGTCATAAAATACGAAGACTATATCCAGTATGGCTCCGAGGCTGCTGTACGCGAGGCTGGAAAGCTCGGCATCGAAGGAAAAGAATATGTTGTGCAGGACGGCGACATCATGCACTTCCGCTTTAACGTTTAATCCGCCCCTACCCTCCCCAATGGAAGAAAAGGCTAATAAAAACACAATACAAGATGTTGTATATAGACTGGAACCCAAGCATTGAGGCTTTCCATATAGGCGGTTTCGCCATGCGCTGGTATGCGCTGTGCTGGCTGATAGGACTGCTGTCGGCATACTTTATCGTAAGGCAGTTGTATAAAGAGCAGAAGATAAAGAGCGAACTCTTTGAGCCCCTGTTCATATATTGCTTCGTGGGAATACTCATCGGAGCAAGACTCGGACATTGCCTCTTCTATGAGCCTGACTATTTCCTCTCCTCGGGAAAACATATCGTGGAGATGCTTCTGCCAATACGCTTTCTCGAATACGGAGGATGGAAATTCACAGGCTATGCAGGACTGGCAAGCCACGGCGGAACATTAGGACTGATGATTGCACTATGGCTCTATGTAAGGCGCAGCAAGCTACCTATATGGCAGGTGCTCGACAACATAGCTATCGCCACACCCGTAACGGCATGCTTCATACGCCTCGGCAACCTTATGAATTCCGAGATAATAGGCAAGGTGACCGATGTGCCGTGGGCTTTTGTCTTCGAGCAGGTTGACATGCAGCCACGCCATCCGGGCCAGCTCTACGAGGCTATAGCATACGCCATACTCTTCTTCATCGGCTGGTATATATACAGAAAGAAGCCTCAAAAGGTAGGCACCGGATTCTTCTTCGGCCTCTGCCTTACATACATCTTCACCGCACGCTTCTTCATAGAGTATACAAAGGAGGTGCAGGAAGCATTCGAGGTCTCTCTCCCACTCGACATGGGACAGATTCTATCCATACCGTTCATCATCATCGGAATACTCTGCATGAAGGGCGGAAAGTGGATGAAATGGTCGAAATAATACTGATCATATAATATAACAAGTGCATATCAGGCATGGAAGAGAACCACTCTCCTACCCTGATATGCACTTATTTTTTAAAGAAACAATATATTATAAAATATGAAAGCCAATAAATAAAATTGAAATACAGCTTTTATTTTATAAAACAAAACCTTTATTTTATTACGTACAACCTTTATTTTATAAAATAAAAGCCATATTTTAGTTTTTGCCGGCTATTTAAGAATAAAAGAACTACAGATTTCTTTATATTTATAAACAACATTTCTCCTTTTCTATTTTGCCATTTCCCACGAATAGAGTAAATTTGCAAATTGCCTGAGTATGCTGACTGCGGTAGCCATGCATATTGCATGGCTCCGCAACAGAATACTTTAAGGCTTTATTTGAACAATAATCAGACTATAGTTTCATTAAATATATGGCAAAAAAGGAAAAGGGACTCACACCGATGATGCAGCAGTTCTTCTCGCTGAAGGCTAAACATCCAGACGCTCTGCTGCTCTTCCGCTGTGGCGACTTCTACGAGACTTACTGTGACGACGCCGTGGATGCAAGCCGCATACTCGGAATAACGCTGACAAAAAGAAACAACTCGGGAAGCAGTCCGTCTACCGAAATGGCAGGATTCCCTCATCATGCCCTCGACACTTATCTGCCTAAACTAATCAGAGCGGGTAGGAGAGTGGCTATATGCGACCAGCTGGAAGACCCGAAACTGACGAAAAAACTCGTGAAACGAGGCATTACAGAACTCGTCACACCGGGCGTTGCCATGACTGACAACGTGCTGAACTACAAGGAAAACAACTTCCTCGCAGCCGTGCACTTCGGCAAAGGCTCCTGCGGAGTGGCGTTCCTGGACATTTCAACAGGAGAATTCCTCACCACAGAAGGTCCCTACGACTACATTCAGAAGCTGATTGCCAACTTCCAGCCTAAGGAGGTACTCTTTGAAAGAGGCAGGAAAGCGGACTTCGAGAGATTCTTCGGCACAAAACATTGTGTGTTCGAGCTCGACGAATGGGTGTTCAACGAGCAGACTGCAAGACAGAAACTGCAGAAGCATTTCAGCGTAAAGAACCTGAAAGGATTCGGCATAGACCACCTGAAAAACGGCATCGTGGCAAGCGGAGCCGTACTGCAATATCTTGAAATTACGCAACATACACATATCAGCCATATCACTTCGCTATCGAGAATAGACGAAGAGAGGTTTGTAAGACTCGACAACTTCACCATCCGCTCACTTGAACTCACATCGTCGATGCAGGACGGAGGAAGCGCCCTGATAGACGTGCTCGACCGCACGGCATCGCCTATGGGAGCAAGAATGCTGAACAGATGGGTTAGATTCCCTCTGCGCAACGCCGCCGACATAGACAAAAGGCTCGACGTAGTGGAGGAGTTCTTCAAGGATACCATGCTCCGCCAGACCATCGACGAGAACATCTGTGGAGTGGGAGACCTGGAGCGCATAACGGCAAAGGTGGCTACAGGAAGGGTGACACCAAGGGAAATGGTGCAGCTGAAGAACGCTCTGCTCGCCATGAAACCTATCAAGGAAGTGTGCGCAGCATCAAGCAACGCCACGCTATCCCTGATGGCTGAGAAGATTGACGACTGCAAGGAACTCAGCGACCGCATAGAAATGGAGATAGAACCGGACCCGCCACAACTCGTAAACAAGGGACACGTGATAAGAAACGGAGTGGACGAGGAGCTGGACCGCACACGAGACATTGCATACAACGGCAAGGACTACCTGCTGAAAATACAGGAACGCGAAACGCAAAAGACTGGAATAAGCAGCTTGAAGATCGGCTACAACAACGTGTTCGGATACTATCTTGAAGTGCGCAACATACATAAAGACAAGGTGCCGGAAACATGGATAAGGAAACAGACTCTTGCCAATGCGGAACGCTACATCACACAGGAGCTGAAACAATACGAGGAGCAGATTCTCGGAGCGGAGGACAGGATACTGCAACTGGAGACACGCCTGTACGGAGAACTCGTACAATCATCGCAACACTATATACATACAATACAGAAAGATGCACATATCATAGCGCAACTCGACTGCCTGCTGTCTTTCGCCAAGACCGCCGAGGAGCACCGCTACGTAAGGCCGCAGGTCCTGCAAGACGATATAGTGATAGACATCAGGCAAGGCAGACACCCTGTAATAGAAACACAGATGCCGGTAGGGGAGAGCTATGTGCCAAACGACATATATCTCGACGACAAGAAGCAACAGATAATGATCATCACCGGACCGAACATGGCAGGAAAGTCGGCATTGCTAAGACAAACGGCACTCATCACGCTGATGGCACAGATAGGAAGCTATGTGCCGGCAGAAAGCGCAAAGATAGGAATAGTGGACAAGATATTCACCCGTGTGGGAGCAAGCGACAACATCTCTATGGGAGAATCCACATTCATGGTGGAGATGACGGAGGCTGCCAACATACTGAACAACGTGACGCCACGCAGCCTGGTACTCTTTGACGAGCTCGGAAGAGGAACAAGCACATACGACGGAATATCCATAGCATGGGCTATCGTGGAATATCTGCACGAACAGCCACGTGCCGCCGCACGCACTCTCTTTGCCACACACTACCATGAGCTGAACGAAATGGAAAAGAACTTCACGAGGATAAAGAACTATAACGTAAGCGTGAAGGAAATGAACGGCAAGGTTATCTTCCTGCGCCGCCTTGAAAGAGGAGGGTCGGAACATTCCTTCGGTATTCATGTGGCACAGATTGCCGGCATGCCCAAAAGCATCATAAACCGCGCCAACACCATACTGAAGCAGCTTGAGGCTGACAACAGCGGGGTGGGGGCTGCAGGGAAAGCTGCCGTAGAGAACATTTCCGCACCTGCGGAAGGTTCGCAGCTGAGCTTCTTCCAGCTGGACGACCCGGTACTATGCCAGGTAAGGGACGAGATCCTCGGACTCGACATAAATAATCTCACGCCTATGGAGGCACTTAACAAACTCAATGATATAAAGACTATTGTAGGAGGAAAATGATAAACGAAACAGTAATACGCCACGTTGCAGAAAAGGATGCCGCGACGATAACAAGAATATACAACCACTACATAACGGATACTACTACCAGCTTCGAGATGAAAGCTCTGTCAGAGGATGAAATGCTGGGCAGGATAAAGGATATATCATCTCACTACCCGTATTTCGTGGCGGAACAGAAGGGTAGGGTAGTAGGCTACTGCTACGTGCATCAATGGAAAGACCGTGCTGCATACTGCAACACACTTGAAGTAACCATATATCTCGACCCTGAGCATAAGGGCTGCGGAACAGGCTCCCTGCTGATGAAGCACCTCATAGAGGCTTGCAGAAAACTCGACGGATGCAAGAACCTGATAGCCTGCATAACGGAAGAGAATGCGGAAAGCATTGCCTTCCACAAGCGAATGGGCTTCGAAAAAGTGTCACACTTCAAGAAAGTGGGGTATAAATTAGGCAGATGGCTTGATATCGTAGACATGGAAATGATGCTGTGAGTTAGGGTTTTATACAAAAAAGCAGAATATTTCACCTATTTATATTATCTTTGCAAAGGAAAACAATAAAAACACTATATAACAATGGAGTATAACTTCAACGAAATTGAACAGAAATGGCAGCGCCAGTGGGTGGAAGACAAGACCTACAAGGTGGCTGAAGACAAGGAGAAAAAGAAATTCTACGTGCTCAACATGTTCCCTTACCCTTCTGGTGCGGGACTGCATGTGGGGCATCCGCTTGGATATATTGCATCTGACATTTATGCCAGATACAAAAGGCTCAACGGCTTCAACGTGCTCAACCCTATGGGTTACGATGCCTACGGACTGCCTGCCGAGCAATATGCCATACAGACAGGACAGCATCCTGCTATAACAACTGAGGTCAACATCAAGAGATACCGCGAACAGCTGGATAAGATAGGATTCTCGTTCGACTGGGACCGTGAGGTGAGAACCTGCGACCCTAAATACTACAAATGGACACAATGGGCTTTCCAGAAGATGTTCAACTCCTTCTATTGCCTGAAATGCCAGAAGGCTATGCCTATAGAAGAACTCGTGAAGATGTTTGAAGAGAAGGGCAGCGCTGCGGCAGAGAATGTAGCAAAGAGCGAAGAGCTGTCTTTCACCGCTGAGGAATGGAAAGCCATGAGCGATAAAGAACAGCAGCAGGTGCTGATGAACTATCGCATAGCTTATATCGGCGAGACAATGGTAAACTGGTGTGCCGGACTGGGCACCGTGCTTGCAAACGACGAGGTAGTAGACGGAGTGAGCGAGCGTGGCGGTTATCCTGTGGTACAGAAGAAGATGCGCCAGTGGTGTCTGCGTGTCAGCGCATACTCACAGCGTCTGCTCGACGGACTGAACACCGTTGACTGGAGCGACAGCATCAAGGAGACACAGAAGAACTGGATAGGTCGTTCTGAGGGAACAGAGATGCAGTTCAAGGTGGCTGGTCAGGATTGGGACTTTACTATCTTCACCACACGTGCCGACACTATATTCGGAGTTACATTCATGGTACTTGCACCGGAGAGCGAACTCGTAGAGAAACTTACTACAGCGGAGCAGAAAGCTGAAGTAGAGGAATATCTTGCTTACGTGAAGAAACGTACGGAGCTTGACCGTATGGCAAACCATAAGGTAACCGGCGTGTTCTCTGGTTCTTATGCCGTAAACCCATTCACAGGAGAGAATATACCTATCTGGATTTCAGAATACGTTCTTGCCGGCTATGGCACAGGAGCCATCATGGCTGTTCCTGCCCATGACTCACGCGACTATGCCTTTGCCAAACATTTC
>ERZ791617.971-NODE-971-length-13123-cov-3.12458_pt1 | contig 13123 bp, 7 predicted proteins | sample MGYA00510272_ERZ791617 | MGnify/ENA primary metagenome ERZ791617 (study PRJEB30046, sample SAMN00715200) | human gut metagenome | study: EMG produced TPA metagenomics assembly of the A metagenome-wide association study of gut microbiota in type 2...
TCCATATCCCTCTTTTATGCACCAAACACGCACGTTGTAATTGTATAAAAATACAACTTTATGTTGCGCTTTCAATGCCATAAAGGTTCATAGGAATACCCCAGTTCGGGATAAAGGTTTCTTATCCCGAACTGAGGTAGAGAATAACACCACGATAGAAATTCGGGAAAAATTCGGGAAAACATTCAAAAATCACTATAAAAAATTAAAATATAAGCCTTATTTATATAAATAAGGTCTTTATTTTATTACGTAAAGCCTATATTTTATAAAACAAAGCCTGTATTTATATTTTTCCTTGCTCTTTCCGATTATTATCATCACGCATATTGTATACTTTTCACATAATCATGACATTTACAGACAATAAAAACGAAAACTTTTTTGTATTCTCTGCGATTTACATTACCTTTGCATATGGTATGGCAAATCTGCCGGAGCAAAGTCGGCTAAAGTGTAGCGACTGACATTCATGACAATATAAACAAAACAATATAACATTTCAGATTATGACAAATACTGAAGAACTAAAGAATGAAGAGAAGAAAAGCCTTAGCTTCGTAGAACAATTAGTGGAAAAGGATCTCGAAGAAGGCAAGAACGCCAAAAGAATACAAACCAGATTCCCACCTGAGCCTAACGGATATCTGCATATCGGACATGCCAAAGCTATTTGCATGGACTTCGGAGTGGCTGAAAAATATAATGGTGTCTGCAACCTGCGATTCGACGACACCAACCCAAGCAAGGAGGACACGGAGTATGTAGACTCTATCCTGAACGACATCAAATGGCTCGGATTCAAGTGGGGAAACGTGTACTACGCTTCCGACTACTTCCAGAAGCTATGGGACTTCGCCGTATGGATGATTGAAAACGGAAAGGCTTACGTCGACGAGCAGACAAGCGAACAGATTGCCGAGCAGAAAGGCACGCCGACACAGGCTGGAGTGGAGTCGCCTTACAGAAACAGACCCGTGGAGGAAAGCCTGGAACTGTTCAGGAAAATGAACACACCTGAGGCTGAAGAGGGTTCGATGGTATTGAGAGCAAAGCTCGATATGGCCAACCCGAACATGCACTTCCGCGACCCTATCATGTACAGAATAATACATACGCCACACCATCGAACGGGAACAAAATGGCACGCATACCCGATGTACGACTTCGCACACGGACAGAGCGACTACTTTGAAGGCGTCACACACTCTATCTGTACCCTGGAATTCGTGCCCCATCGTCCGCTCTACGACAAGTTCATCGACGAACTTAAGGTCTACGAGGGAGAGGAAGATAACATCCATGACTTCCGCCCAAGACAGATAGAGTTCAACAGACTCAACCTTACCTACACGGTAATGAGCAAGAGAAAACTGCATGCGCTGGTTGACGAGCATCTTGTTGACGGATGGGACGACCCACGTATGCCTACCCTCTGCGGTATGCGCAGAAGAGGATACTCGCCGGAAAGCATACGCAAATTCATAGACAGCATAGGATATACCAAGTTTGACGCCCTCAACGACATGGCGCTCCTCGAAGCTGCCGTGCGCGAAGACCTCAACGCCAAGGCTATCCGCGTTTCTGCCGTGGTGAATCCCGTGAAGCTCGTAATAACAAACTATCCTGACGGAATGACCGAAGAGATGGAAGCCATCAACAATCCGGAAAACGAGGCGGACGGCACACACAACATCACATTCAGCAAGAACCTATGGATAGAACGCGAAGACTTCATGGAAGACGCGCCTAAGAAGTTCTTCCGTATGACTCCAGGGAAAGAAGTGAGACTGAAAAACGCATACATCGTGAAATGTACAGGATGCACGAAAGACGCAGACGGAAACATCACCGAGATACAGGCGGAATACGACCCTACAAGCAAGAGCGGAATGGAAGGAGCCAACCGCAAGGTGAAGGGCACCCTGCATTGGGTTAGCGTAGACCATTGCAAGAAGGCTGAAGTAAGGGAGTACGACAGACTCTTCAGCATAGAAAACCCTTCTGCCGACGAGCGCGACTTCAGAGAACTCATCAACCCGGACTCGCTCCACGTGAGGAAAAACTGCTACGTGGAGAATTTCGCGGCAACTAAAGTGGCAGGGGAATACCTGCAATTCCAGAGAATCGGTTACTTTATGGCTGACAAGAACTCTACGCCGGACAACCTGGTGTTCAACAAGACTGTCGGACTTAAAGATACCTGGGCCAAGATGACAGACAAGAAATAAATGACGAATAATTCAAACAACGATTATTTTAAATCAGAAGAATTCATAAACAACCTCCGGCTATATGAGGACTCCCAGAAAGCCGGAGGCGGTTGTATACTCAGCTCCGACGAACTTGCCGACATAGCCGAATACTATTTCGAAAAGGGAGCGGCACAAAAGGCAAGGGGCGTGGCTGAGTATGCAATTTCCTTGTACCCCGACGCAACAAGTCCCCTCGTATTCCTCGCACGATTCTACATCAACGTAAAGAGGGACTACAAGACAGCATATAAATACATCAGCCGTATTACCGACACTTCCGCACTCGAATATTACACGATACTCATAGAGTATTACCTCGCTACAGGCGAATATGACAAGGCAAGGCAGACTTTCATCAAAGCGGAAGACAACATAGACCAGGAAGACTCCCTCTATCTTATTCTCGATACGGCATATCTGCTCTACGACTACGGACAGACTGACGAGGCGGACAAGCTGAAAGAAAGGATTGAAGACAAAGAGTCGGAAGACTATCTGAAGATGACGGCTCGCTCCCTTAGCGAAAGAGGCGACAACGACGGAGCGATAGAGATGCTTGAAAAGGTGATAGACAAGGACCCGTTCAACGTGGACAACTGGATTCTCATCTCAAGTCTGCAGCTTATGGCTGACAAATATTCCGATTCTGCTACAAGCGCGGAATACGCTATCGCCATAGACGACAAGCAGGCTGACGCCTACATGAATCTTGGCAACTCCTTCTTCAAGATGTGCAACTACACGAAGGCTCTCGACGCATACGACAAATACTCAAAGCTTTCTGACAACGAACTGGGCGACATACTCAGGGCACGTTGCTATTTCTGCATGCAGGATACGGCAAAGGCATACCAGCTGCTGATGGTTGCCAAAGGCAAATGTACGGACAACAAGAACAATCTTATTGACATATACAAAGACCTGGCTATAGTATGCGGATGGAGCAGCAAACCGGAAACGGCATTTGAATACATCAACTTGCTGAAGAAAGAGAAATACAAGGATGCCGAACTCAATCTCATAGAAGGAAGCATCCTGCTCGGAATGAAAAAGCTTGAGCAGGCAAACGACGTGTTCACCATCGGATATGAGCTGTCGACAAACAAGCAGGAGTATCTGTTCCAGGTTGCCGTATCGTTCTACGAACATAGTTATGACAAGGCGGCTTATCTCCTGTTCAAGGAAATCTTCACAAGAGACCCTAAAAGAATACGCGGACTCGCCTATCTCGCCGTAACATGCAACTACCTTGGCTTTGAAGACGAATTCCTGAAATACCTTACCATCGCCGTAGAAAAGAACCCCGACGAGGCGAAAGCCGTACTTGGCGAAATGTTTCCAAACTCCATGCAACCATACGACTATCCGGAATACGCCAGACGAACATTAGGGAAGAAATAAGGCATACCCACAACCATTCTCGTGTGGATATGCCTTGTTTGTCTTCCTTGAAAAAGAAATGCCTCCTTGAAAAAGAAGTGCTTTCGTGATGACGAAGAGATGCTTACTTCTCAAGAATCTTCGTTATCTCCTCAAATTCCTTACCCATGTTAAGGTTCAGATAGATATTATAAAGACCTGCCGCCCATTTGTCCTTATGGTCAGGGCCAAGCGCCCTGTACTTTTCCATATACGGCTTCGCCAAGGAATAATACTTCCTTCCCATCGCCTTACCTTTCTTTCCTCCTGTCTTCTCCGCTTCAAAAGCGAGATTCAGATAAGCCACTCCCGCATTATAATAAACATCCGGAATGGAATCTTTAATGGAAATGATGCTATCGCATATAGCGACACAATCTTTATACTTGCCCGTATTCAGCAGGATATTACTCTTGCCATACAGAAAGAGGATGTTTGTCGGCTCTACCTTCAACGCCTGATTAACGACGAGGAGCGAAGAATCCGCCATATTCGCATTATTATAGTAGTCAACAAGACGCGTGAAGAAATACTCCGACTTGGGATATTCATGGAAGCCGGTCCTCAAGACATCGCAATATCTGTCATTTTCCTTTCTCTCATTATATATGTTGGCGAGAAATTGCAAGGTCTTCTCCCTACCCGGCTTATATTGCAAGGCAATATCCGAATACTTAAGAGTCTTCCCATTATCGGCAAGCTTCGCCCCACAGTATGTAGCAAGATATGCCGCCGAAAGAGCCTGCTTGGTCGTATAGTCATATTTGTAACTTGAAAACAAAGGCTGTTTCACACATTCGAGATATGTGTCAAGTATGGAATAAGCAGACCCGTAGTTCTGCTTGGAAACGAAATACACGCCTCCGTTATACAGATTGCGCCTCAGCCCGTCAAGGTATTCCGAATTCCGCTTTCTGTATTTCAGCTTCACCCTGCCTTTATCGTCAGGCATAGCGTCTACGCTATCCATCCCTTCGTATACAAGAAACATACGCTGGCATGTAAGAAACAACGCCGCCGTATCAGACTTCTGCTTCAGATAGAGCTTCTCGTTGCCTTGCTCATACTGCATGCGCACGGCATCTGCCAGCATATTCCACACCTTTATGTTGCAGACATTATTCGAGTCAGCAAGCAGTTTACGCATCAAAGTCTCCGCCTTGTCAAAGTCTTTACCACTCTTCAGATACGTCTTTGCCTGTGCCAGCTCCTTCTTCTGAGCCAGCGATGAGATACAGACAGAAATAGAAACCAAGAAAAACAAGAACAATCTTTTCATTATACCTATTATGCTACATTCAATAAAGACGCAGATACTCCGCCTACGACAAATAAAAAACAAAGAAACGAATCAAGGTCATGGCAATACACCTTATTATATATATGCCATGACCCTGAGATTATAAATCATTCAATTAGTTACCCAAATCAGCCTTTGCAGCAACCGTCTTAGGATCTTCCTCACCAAGAGTACGATACAGACAGTTGTAGAGGTTGTATGCCCAGGTGTTCTTGAACTGCTTCTGAGTGTCAAGATTCTTAGCCTTCTGGAAATACTCGATAGCCTGGTCGTATACGCCGATGATTACCTTTTCTGCTGCTGCAGGAATACGGCCTTTAGTCTTTGTATACACAACATTTGCCTTATCCTGCGCAAGCTGCATGTAGCAAGTACCAACGGTTGCTACTACAGGGATATAGTTAGGAGCGGATGTCGGCATAACCTCGCTTGCCTTCTTGAAGTCGGCGATAGCATTCTCCCACTTGCTGTCTGCCATATAAGCCTGACCTCTCATGATAAGAGCAGAATAGTCATTAGCATCAGCAGCAAGAGCCTTGTCTACGAGAGCGTTGAACTCGGAAGTCTTCTTCTGTCCGAGATAAAGACTTGCCAAAGAGCTGAACACGTCTTTGTTTGTAGGATACTTGCTGTAAAGCTCCTCCAGCTTCTTTGCTACGGCAAGAGAATCAGCCTGTGTCTTCATATTGGTCTGCATAGAGCTGAGCTTCAGAGCCATGGCGTCCTTGGCGTATGCTGTATCCGTGATGGCGATGTCGGCATACTTGTCAGCAGCTGCAAAGTTCTTTGCAAAATATGCAGAAAGAGCTGCGAAATAAGAAATCTGAGTATAATACTGGTCTGCCTTCTGCTCCGGATTGAAGAGCTTTGAATTGTTCGTATCTACATAAAGACCGAAAGCCGTAGCCGCTCCGCTATAGTCCTTTGCATCATAGAACGCCTGTCCTGCATTCACGAGGTTAGCGCGTGCTGTACCAAGACGCTCAGCATTAGACTTTGCGAACTTAGGCTTTACCTTTCCCTTAGCGTTTGGCATGTTGTCATACTTGTCGCATTCGATGGCGGCATTAAGTGCTACTTCAGCAGCCTTATACATGCCTTCCTTGTCGTAAGCGGCATTTTCCTTCTTCACTTGGTTTGAGAGTTCCACCTGCGCCTCCTTGTTGTATTTGGCGAGAGCCAGGTCCACAACCTTGTTGTAAGCCTTTGCCTTTTCCTCATTCGAGAGTGAACCCTCTCCTGACTTGATGAGATTAAGAGCCTCATTGTAGTCGTTGGCACCCATGATAGTCTTTATATCCTGGGCATACACAGATGCACTACTAAGTGCAACAAGTGCCAAAACTGTTAGTTTTTTCATATTCTATTATTTATTTAAGTAAGTTATCAATTATTCTTCCGTATTATTCTCCGATGAATCATCATCCATAACGTCCGTATCATCCACGTCGGCATCAACTACGTCTGCATCCTCCGACGGAAGGGCAGTATTGCTCTTCTGTATCTCCTCGCTTGTTGAAGCGAAGTCCTTGCGGCTTTCCTCTTCGGCTATGCTTTCAAGCTCCGAGCTCATCACCTTGCATACGCTTGCTATGACATCGTTCTTCTTTGCGAGGTTGATAAGGCGTACGCCCTGTGTGGCACGTCCCATCACTCTGCATTCCTGTACGGACAGACGTATTACCACGCCACTCTTGTTGATAATCATCAGGTCGTTATCGTCGGTCACAACCTTTATGGCAACGAGTCTTCCGGTCTTCTCGGTAATGCCTAAAGTCTTCACGCCCTTACCGCCACGGTTTGTCACGCGATAGTCTTCAACCAGGCTTCTCTTGCCATATCCCTTCTCGCTGACCACCATTATGGTTTCCTCTTCAGGGCGGTTGATTACCACCATTCCGATTACTTCGTCATCCCCGCCGTCAAGTCTCATGCCTCGAACACCAGTAGACACACGTCCCATAGCACGCACGGTATTTTCGTTGAAACGTACGGCACGTCCGTTACGGTTGGCCAACACGAGTTCGTTGTGTCCGTTGGTAAGTCTCACGCCTACCACCTCGTCGCCTTCCTGTATGTTTATGGCGTTCACGCCATTTGCACGCGGACGGCTGTAAGCCTCCAGTAGAGTTTTCTTTATTATACCATTCTTCGTAGCGAACACGACGTAATGGCTATTGATGAACACCTGGTCGTCGAGGCCTCTCAAGCGCAGGAATGCGTTCACGCTATCATCGCTCTCAATATTGAGAAGGTTCTGTATAGCTCTACCCTTGCTGTTCTTGTTTCCTTCCGGAATCTCGAAGCACTTGAGCCAGTAGCAACGTCCCTTCTTCGTGAAGAACATCATCGTGTTGTGCATCGTTGCAGGATAGATATACTCCGTGAAGTCCTGCTCGCGGCTATGTGCGCCCTTGCTTCCCACTCCGCCTCTTGCCTGCTCGCGGAATTCACTTAGCGGCGTTCTCTTGATGTATCCGAGATGGCTGATGGTAATCACGACAGGATCGTTTGGATAGAAGTCTTCTGGATTGAACTCCTCGCTTGAGTATTTGATTTCCGTACGGCGCTCGTCGCCATACTTGTCCTTTACCTCCTGCAGTTCTTCCTTCATGACCTTCTTGCACAATTCCGGATCGTCGAGAATCTGCTGCAAGTATGCAATCTGTCTCTCCAGTTCCTCGTATTCTGAATGCAACTGCTCAAGACGAAGTCCCGTCAGCTGGCTCAGACGCATGTCCACGATAGCCTTCGACTGCAGCTCGTCAAGATTAAAACGTTGTTCCAGATTGCGCTGAGCGTCAGAAGGAGTCTTCGAGGCTCTTATTATATGTACGACCTCATCGATATTGTCGCAGGCTATTATCAGGCCCTCAAGGATATGAGCCCTCTCCTGCGCCTTTTTAAGGTCAAACTTCGTACGGCGTATCGTCACGTCATGACGATGCTCAACGAAGTATTTCACACATTCCTTTAATGTAAGCAAGCGTGGCCTTCCTTTAACCAGGGCGATGCAATTCACAGAGAATGAGCTTTGTAGCGCCGTCATCTTGAACAGTTTGTTCAGGATAACATTAGCATTTGCATCCTTCTTCACGTCGATTACGATACGCATACCCTGTCTGCCCGACTCGTCGTTGGCATTACTGATACCGTCGAGCTTTCCTTCCTTCACGAGGTCTGCAATATATGTAATGAGCTGTGCCTTGTTTACGCCATAAGGAATTTCCGTAACGACGATCTTGTCGTGAGAGTCACCGCTTTCTATTTCCGCCTTTGCTCTCATCACGATGCGTCCTCTACCCGTCTCGTAGGCATCCTTCACGCCCTGTATTCCATATATATAAGCACCTGTAGGGAAATCCGGAGCCTTGATATACTGCATGAGTCCTTCGGTATCGATGTCGTTGTTGTCGATATAAGCGCAGCATCCGTCAATCACCTCTCCGAGGTTGTGTGTAGGTATATTCGTCGCCATACCCACGGCGATACCGTTTCCACCGTTCACGAGCAGGTTAGGAATCTTTGTCGGCATGACGGTAGGTTCAACGAGCGAGTCGTCGAAGTTGTTCATCATGTCAACCGTATCTTTGTTGAGGTCGTCCATAATGTGCTCTCCCATCTTGGAGAGTCTGCATTCCGTATATCGCATGGCGGCAGCAGAGTCGCCGTCCACGCTACCGAAGTTACCCTGTCCGTCAACAAGCGTATAACGCATATTCCAATCCTGTGCCATTCTCACGAGCGCTCCGTATACCGAGCTGTCGCCGTGCGGGTGATACTTTCCGAGCACCTCACCTACTACGCGGGCACATTTCTTGTATGGTTTGTCACTTGTGTTTCCGATACCCATCATACCATAGAGAATTCTTCTATGCACGGGCTTGAAGCCGTCTCTCACATCTGGCAGGGCACGAGCCACAATAACCGACATGGAATAGTCGATGTACGAAGACTTCATCTCTTCCTCAATATTGATTTTGAGAATTCTGTCCTGGTCAATTGTGTTATTACTGTCCATTAATTTTTATAAGTTAATTTTCTTGAATTTCCAATCTAAGGGCATTTGCGCGCGTTCTGAGCGCATTTGCCAATTTGGGTGCTAAGGTACAACAAATAATCCAACTATGCTAATTTTTACTTTCAAAATACGGTCTTGAGCCTTAAAATAAGCTAACAAAATACTGGAAACAAACGGAAAACGCCTTTTTCCGATGTCTGCCCACATCGAATAATGACGCGATTTGTTGGCTATTCTGATTTTTCATGATACTTTTGCATACGGATTACTACAAAACATAATCCGGAATTACGATAGAGCATAACATTTTTCATTTACTCATTAACAGAAAACAAGAAATTTATGAAGAGCATTTTGATAAAAGACACCACGATTTCCGAAAGGATAGACATCGTAAGAGAATCGCTTGACTACGGCGGAGGAGAATGTGAAGGCATCGACATGGAAGACATGTACGACGACTACATTTACGGCAGAAAGGAACTCGCGGAAATAAACCTGGAGTTCAGCAGGAAGAACGGCGGATTCGTGACTGCCGGAGAGATGAGAGACCCCGTCAAGTGCATGAGATAAGACAAAAGGCAACGCAACAAGACGATATGCAACAGCCACCTCTACCCGCCTACGAGATTGCCGGCAGACTGAACGACGCCATTTCGACACACCCGACAACCATCGTCACGGCTCCGCCGGGAGCCGGAAAATCTACCGTCCTGCCGCTTACCATCCTTGAAAGCATGAAAGCCAAAGGCGGCGGAAAGATTATCATGCTCGAACCGCGCAGGCTTGCCGCCATACAGATTGCCGCACGCATGGCTGCCACGATAGGAGAACCCGTAGGAAAGACCGTAGGATACAGAGTGAGATTCGACACGAAAGTGTCTGAAACGACACGAATAGAAGTTCTCACGGAGGGCATCATGACGCGTATGCTCATCGACGACCCCACGCTGGACGGAACCGACGTCGTCATCTTCGACGAGTTTCACGAGCGGAGCCTCAACTCCGACACGGCATTCGCCCTTACAAGACAGACGCAGCAGATTATAAGAGACGACCTGAGAATTGTCGTCATGTCGGCAACCATCGACTCTTCCGCCATCTGCCACACCCTGCACGCCCCTCTCGTGGAAAGCAAGGGGCGCATGCATCCCGTAGAAGTGGAATACGCCACGCCGGAGACGGAAATATGCCGATACTCCACGCAGGACATCGCACAAGCCGTGGCGGCAGCCATAACAAGGATGCACGACAAGCATCCTGACGACATCCTCGCCTTCTTGCCCGGACAGGCGGAAATAAGAAGATGTGCCGAACTGCTCGGCTCTTCGCTCTCCCCCACTACCGTCGCCCCTCTCTACGGCAACCTTACGCCCCGGGAACAGCAGCTGGCAATAGCCGCATCGGAGGAAGGCGAAAGGAAAGTGGTGCTTGCCACGCCGATTGCCGAGACTTCCATCACAATAGAAGGCGTAAGAATCGTCGTTGACTCCGGACTATGCCGCAAGCCCATCTTCGACCCCCGAACAGGACTAAGCCACCTGGAAACCGTGCGCATAAGCCTCGACATGGCGGAGCAACGCAAAGGACGTGCCGGACGCGTAGCCCCGGGACGATGCCTCAGACTATGGAGCAGACAATCGGAACACCTCATGCTGCCCCAACGCGAGGCGGAGATAATATCTGCCGACTTCTCCCAGACGGCACTCTCCATCGCAGCCTTCGGAGAGACCGACGCTGAGAGTCTGCCATGGCTCACCATGCCGCCACACGCCAACGTCGTGAAAGCCGGTCTGCTGCTCCGCAAGCTCGGAGCACTCGACGACGACGGCAGGACCACACCTCTGGGAAGGCGCATGGCAACCCTGCCCTGTCATCCGCGAATAGCAAGAATGATTCTCTCCGCACAAAGCGACCGCATGCGTTGCCTCGCCGCCGACATAGCGGCCCTGCTCGAAGACAAAGACCCCATGGCGAACGCCTCCGACACGGACATCTCGCTTCGCATACACGCCCTGCGCAGGGCACGCACGGCTGGCAGAACGGGCAAGTGGCAGAGGATGGCGCAGATAGCCAAAGAAAACAGAAAGATGGCTGACGCGCCCAGGGAGGACAACGACGACATTTCGCCCGAAGAAGCCGCCACGCTAATAGCATGCGCCTACCCCGAACACATAGCCGCAGCCATAGACAACATCGGCACCTACAGACTGGCAAGCGGAGACAACATACGCACAAGCCCCGACGACTCCGCCAGCGGACACCAATGGCTTGCCATAGCCTCGCTATACTCACAGCCCGGCAAGCCCGGCACGGCGTTCCTTACCGCCCCGCTCGACATCACGTCGGTCGAAAACTGCGGAATAATTTCCGAACACGACAACATCTCGTGGGACAGCAAGAGCCTTTCGCTCATCATGCGCCACGAACGACGCATAGGCAGACTGCTCCTCAGCAGTAAAGACCTGCCAAACGCCGACCGCGAGACCATTAGGCTCATCATCTGCGAAGCCGTGAAGAAAGACGGGCTGAGCATGTTCGCATGGAACGACAAAGAGCTCCTGCAACTACAGCAACGGGTAGCCTCCGTATGCCGATGGCACCCGGAACTCCATATGCCTGACATCTCCACGGAGCATCTCCTGCAGAACGCCCACACATGGCTTCCACCATATCTCGAACAGGACGGCAGGATGCTGACCTCCTCGCAGATGCTGAAGAAGCTGGACCTAAAGGAGATAATATGGAGCACCATACCATACGACCTGCAGACGGCAACCGACAGGATAGCGCCCACCCACATACAGGTTCCAACCGGAAGCCGCATACGCCTCGACTATCGTCCCGGCTCCGACATGCCCGTACTAAGCGTGCGTCTGCAGCTTCGGAATGACCGACACGCCATGTGTGGACGACGGCAAGCGTCCCGTGCTGATGGAGCTTCTCTCGCCCGGCTTCAAGCCCGTGCAGCTGACCAAAGACCTGCGCAGCTTCTGGCAGTCGGCATACTTTGAAGTCCGCAAGGAGATGCGCAGACGCTATCCCAAACACTTCTGGCCGGAAAACCCCATCGATGCGGAAGCCGTGAGAGGAACGAAGAGGAAGCCGTGAGAGGAATGAAGAGGATGATATAAAACTGGAGGGAATATTCTCGCCAAATTCCGTAATGCACGTGGAATTTTGTCTTGTAAAAAGAATAGGACTTTTAAGTAATAAGAATACGACTAATGAGCCAAAAACCTATAGGATAATCATTCCAATCTTGCGTGTTTTAGATTCTATCTAGCGTGTTTTCTTTTGACCTCTTACGACTTTACTTTTTTCCACGATATTTGCCATCATTCCGCTTGTTTCCTTCCCTCAGAGGTCGGGATACATAAATTCTGCTCCACTTGCGTGTTTTCCAAGGATAAAGAAAAGTATGGGGACAATGGGCTGTTGCATGGTTTTTGAGATTTGCGAGAGCAAAAGTACCACTTTTCGGGGCTGCTACCGAGTTTTAGCATCTTCGGAATGGTGGTTTTACTGATGTTGACCTTCTTGTCGCCCTTGCCTGTTTTGGTGCAACTTACTGACTGTAAGCCCCTTAGAGGGAAGGTGACACGTTCCCGTTCCAGTTGTTCCAGTTATTCCAATTAATTTTTTGCGTCTCATTTTCTTCCTTTATTATATATATATTATATATAATTAATTAATAATCAATTAGTTATATAGTATATTATATAGTATATAAAAAGGGGTTCGCATGTGAAAATGGTATTTGGAATAATTGGAACAACTGGAACTGGAACGCTCTGCCCACCTGTCAGCTTCTTCTCTCCGAGGCCAGTGATGAAGCATCATGTCGATGAGGTTGTGACTTCTTCATGATCAAAAATTTTATGTCCGTTTATTCCATTGCGCTTAATTTTTTTACCATATCCTTATTACATCACTCAAGCTATATACTACGTAACGAAACAGCAAATAAAAGTTTTTTCCTTTGTTCTGTCAGAAACCAACAAAAAAAATAGAGAGACACTTACTCACGTAAACATCTCTCTTATCACGTCTTTCAAAAAATTTTTAAATCGTTGTGACTCCTGCAGGATTCAAACCTGCAACCTTCTGATCCGTAGTCAGATGCTC
>ERZ791617.998-NODE-998-length-12719-cov-52.8279_pt1 | contig 12719 bp, 11 predicted proteins | sample MGYA00510272_ERZ791617 | MGnify/ENA primary metagenome ERZ791617 (study PRJEB30046, sample SAMN00715200) | human gut metagenome | study: EMG produced TPA metagenomics assembly of the A metagenome-wide association study of gut microbiota in type 2...
ATATGCATATTTATAAACAAGCAAGTTGATATTTATTCACTTGCGAAACTTTAGTTATATATAATAGCAAAACATCAGTAATCCGTCTTTTAGGGAAAAGTTACTTTTGACTTTTTGACTTATTCACCATTCACTTCATTCACCTTTTCACTTTCACTTTTTCACCTTCACCATCCGAACATCCGGGACAAAGACTGAAAAAATCCGGGACAACTCTTTCATTTCTCGCAAAAATGTATTAACTTTGCAGCCATAAAAAAACAAATTTGAATTATGGCAAGAAAACGTAAACCATTACCTCTCTTGGAGAATATCACCATCGAGGCCGTTGCAGCTGAGGGTAAGTGCATCACTCGCGTAGATGACCAGGTCATCTTCGTGCCTTTCTGCGTGCCTGGCGATGTGGTAGATTTGCAGGTAGTTAAGAAAAAACATAAGTATTGCGAGGCGAAGGTAGTTCGCTTCATCAAGAAGAGCGACGTAAGACAGGAGCCTATGTGCGAGCACTTCGGCATCTGTGGCGGTTGCAAATGGCAGAACCTCCCTTACGAGGAACAGATCAAGGCGAAGCAGAAGCAGGTGGAAGACCAGCTCACCCGCATCGGCAAGATCGAACTCCCTGAATTCCGCCCTATCATGGGCAGCGTGAAGACCCAGGAGTACCGTAACAAGATTGAGTTCGGATGCAGTAACAAGCGCTGGTTTACTTCAGAAGAGTTGGCTCAACTTCCTCAGAAAGAGGATGATACCGTAACTTCGCTCAAGGAACGCCACGCCCAGAATGCCATCGGCTTCCATATCACCGGTGCCTTCGACAAGATTTATCCTATCAAGAAGTGCTGGCTGATGGATGACCTCTGCAACGAAATCCGCAACTTCGTCTTCGAATACGCAGATTCTCACAACTATACCTTCTACGATCTTCGTGAGCAGCACGGATTGCTCCGCGACATGATGATCCGCAATTCGAACACAGGCGAGTGGATGCTCGTATTCCAGTTCCACTACGATGAGGAGGGAGATGAGCAGAGAGCCTTGGAACTGATGCAGCAGGTGGCAGACAAGTTCCCTCAGATTACCTCACTCATGTATGTAGATAACCAGAAGGGAAATGATACCATCAACGATCTAGAGCTCAGCCTCTTCAAGGGCAACGACCACATCTTCGAGCTGATGGAAGATTTGAAGTTCAAGGTGGGTCCAAAGAGTTTCTATCAGACTAACACCGAGCAGGCTTACCACCTTTATTGCGTGGCTCGCGAGTTTGCCAACCTCACCGGAAACGAGTTGGTTTACGACCTCTACACCGGTACCGGAACCATCGCCAACTTCGTGGCTCACAAGGCAAAGAAGGTGATCGGTATCGAGTACGTACCAGAGGCTATCGAGGATGCCAAGGTGAATTCCCAGGTAAACAACATCGAGAACACCCTCTTCTATGCAGGCGACATGAAGGATATTCTGACCAACGAATTCATCGCCCAACACGGTCGTCCAGACGTCATCATCACCGACCCTCCACGTGCCGGCATGCACCCTGATGTAGTGAACGTGATTCTGAACGCAGCACCTAACCGCATCGTATATGTAAGCTGCAACCCAGCTACCCAAGCTCGCGACCTGCAGCTGATGGACGACCACTACAAGGTGGCTGCCGTTCAGCCGGTAGATATGTTCCCTCATACTCCTCACGTAGAGAACGTCGTTTTGCTCGAGAAGCGCAGTGATGCTGAAATCAAGCAGAAGAAGAAGGAGCGCAGAGAGCGAGAGAAGGCGATAGCAGAAGCCAAGGCTGCCAAGGAGGCAGAGAAGCTCGCCCAGGAAGCAGCCAAAGCAGAAGACCTCACAGCAGAGGAACTCGCTGCCAAGAAATAAACCTAAAAACAAAATAGAAATAAGATGAAAAAAGGTATCATCCTGGCGCTCATGGCTTTGACTGCAGTGTCAGCCAGCGCCCAGAAAAAGCAGACCATCGAATTGCCTTCATGGTTGAGCAATGTGAAATTGTCGGGTTATGGAATGACCCAGTATCAGTACAGCGGGCAAAAGAATGCGGAATCTAATTCGTTCAACATCCGTATGGCGCGTATCTCCCTGGAAGGTCGCATTGCCGACGACTTCTACTGGAAGACCCAGATCCAGTTTAACGGCAACACTTCCAACCTGGGTTCAAGCCCAAGAATGGTGGATCTGTTTGCTGAATGGCAGAAGTATGACTATTTCAAGGTGAAGATTGGTCAGTTCAAGAACCCATTTACCTTCGAGAATCCGATGCATCCTATCGACCAGGGCTTCATGGGTTATTCACAGAACGTGAGCAAGTTGGCGGGTTTCAGCGACCGTGCCGGCGAACACGCTTCCAATGGTCGTGACATCGGTCTGCAGCTTCAGGGTGATTTCCTCAAGAATGCCAACGGCCGCAACCTGCTGCATTATCAGATTGGAGTGTTCAACGGTCAGGGCACCAACACCAAGGACGTTGACAATCAGAAGAATGTGATTGGTGGTGTATGGGTAATGCCAGTAAGCGGCATGCGCATCGGAGCCTTCGGATGGACCGGTTCTTACGCAAGAAAGGGAACTTGGAACGATGATGAACACGGACAGCAAGTTATTGTAGGCGAAGAAGGTGGCAAACCTGTTGTCGGCAATTTCTCTGGCACCCGCAAGCTCTCACAGAACCGCTATGCCTTCTCTTTCGAATATAAGAAAGACGGCTGGACCGTACGTTCAGAGTATATCCACTCTACCGGCAAAGCTTTTGCCAAGAGCATCACTAATTTCAACGATGCCAACGCCAAGGACTGCAATCTGAATGCAAAAATCGGCGATAAGGCACAGGGTGTTTACGGATTAGTGATTGCCCCATTGGCTCAGCTGCCAAAGAACAGCCGAATCGACATCAAGGCACGTTACGACATGTATCAGCCTAACGGCAAGAACAATATGCAGAAGACCCAGTATGAGGCTGGCTTGAACTTCCACATCGGCAAGCGAATCAGCATCCTCACCGAGTATGCATTGGTGAATGACAAGACCCTCGCCAAGCACAATTACTCCATGGCAGATGCAGAGTTCTGCTTCCGCTTCTAACAGATACAGCAAGAGGGTGTGTCATAAGCCACATCCCATACGCCCTGAAAGGGCAGAAGCTCCCTGCCCAGGGTAACACCCTGGGTATTATGGACATATACAATACCGCCCTGTAAGGGCAAAAGCTTTCTTAATATTTTTAAAGCTTTTGCCCTTACAGGGCGGCATTGTTGATTGCGGCTTTTAACCCAGGGTGTTACCCTGGGCTGGGAGCTTCTGCCCTTTCAGGGCGTGTGGGGCAAACCGTCACAGGGCGTGCGGGGCGAACTTTTCTAGAAAGAGTAAGAGAATCCGATAGACATGAACTCCTTGAACTGCCAATAGCTCTGATCATCCTTACGCTTTGCTCCATCATCGAAACGAGGATAGAGGAAGATATTCGATGAAATATAACGATTGAACTGGAAGGTAATCGTATTTTCCCATTCTATCTCTGCACGCTTGTAAGTAGTATATGCCCAGAGACGGGTCTTCCACTTCAGGTTCTCCATCACCTGCCAAGACAGATCGAAGGTACACTCAGAACCGTAATCGGTCATACCATGCTGTCCCTCCTTCAAACCATATCTTGTGGCAAGATCCTCACGGCCCACATACTTCCAGTTGAACGCCAAAGGAGCCAGATGGGCACTACCCTTCAACCTGTGGTTGAGCCAATCCACCGAATAATCCATACCGACAGAGAGGTTCAGATTGAATGGTGAGAAGAAATCGGAATAAACCTTCTTGTCATTACTCTTGTAACCATGGGCAAACTGCGTCTGTGCCACCATCTGGATGGTATAATACCATTTCCTGGATGCCTGAAGACCTAATTTACTGGTGTATCGGATCAAGTCGTCGGATGTCTTGAGCGAATGCACCGAGTCTCCCTTGGAAGTCTGGTAACCCAATCGCATTTCCAGTTTGTTCTCCCACTTCACCTTCTGCTTGTTGTTGTAATTCGCCATCATCGTTACACGTCCCAGCAGAGAGTAGTTGCTCTCACCACCCTTGTACCAGTTGTCAGATACATAGTTTTGCAGGAACTGCAGATAGTAATCTCCGCCGAAAGTCCAGAAGTTAGGTTTGAAGATCACGATATCCGATGGCGCTGTTTCCGGTTCGAAGACCTTAGGTGCCACCTCTTCTATAATGTCGCGCTTCGGCTTCTTGGCCTTTGTATCCGCCACGATTGGAGCGCCCACCTCTTCCAGATGTCGCTGCGTAGTCTTCACCAGGTCTGGACGGTTGAGATAGACGTCCATCAGCGTCTTATCGAGCATCACGCCAAGCGAATCACCTACCCCTCCCTCAGGACGGAGGCGCAGGAACTGATTGGCAGGTGAACGATAATACGTGAGTGGGGTGAAGAGCATGGCATATCGGGAGTCATCCGAAGACATCTCAGTAGAGTCGATACGCTCCCTGATGTGAGCCAGCGAGTCCACATAACTTTTCACTATCGATGGAGTTTTCACCACCACATTATGCCTGCGGGAACGTTGGGCATCTGCCGTCACAGCACCCGCAAGCAAAGCTAAAATGAGTAATCCAAATCTTATTTTCATTCCTTCATATACTAATTTGGGCACAAAGGTAACAAAATAATTCTAAATTCAACGCCATTCTTTACAAATATTTTGGCTAATTCATAATTTTATAGTAACTTTGCACCCAAATAATTCTAATTTAAATTATAAACATCGTGGCTGATACAAAGTACATCTTCGTTACCGGTGGTGTGGTTTCTTCTTTGGGTAAAGGAATCATATCTTCATCCATCGGTAAACTTCTTCAAGCAAGAGGCTACAACATTACTATCCAAAAGTTTGACCCATACATCAACATCGACCCGGGTACACTGAACCCGTACGAGCATGGTGAGTGCTACGTAACGGTAGATGGTATGGAGACCGACCTCGACCTCGGACACTACGAGCGATTCACCGGTATTCAGACTACGAAAGCGAATTCTCTCACCACTGGTCGTATCTACAAGGCAGTCATTGACAAGGAACGTCGCGGCGATTATCTCGGCAAAACCATCCAGGTGGTGCCTCACATCACCGACGAGATCAAGCGCAACGTGAAGCTGCTCGGCAAGAAGTATCACTATGACTTCGTGATTACCGAAATTGGCGGAACCATCGGCGACATCGAGAGTGCCCCATACATGGAAGCTATCCGACAGCTGAAATGGGAGCTGGGCAAGAACGCCGTCAATGTGCACCTCACCTATGTGCCTTATCTGAAGGCTGCAGGCGAGTTGAAGACAAAGCCTACCCAGCACTCCGTGAAGGAACTGCAGAGCGTAGGTATTCAGCCAGATGTTCTGATTCTCCGCACCGAGAAGCATCTCGAAGAGGGAATCCTGAAGAAGGTGGCAAGCTTCTGTAACGTAGATCTCGACTGCGTAATCCAGAGCGAAGACCTTCCTAGCATCTATGAGGTACCTGTAAACATGCAGAACCAGGGCCTCGACACCGCCATCCTCCGCAAGATGGGCGAACCTATCGGCGAAAAGCCTGCACTGGGCCCTTGGAGAACCTTCCTCGACCGCAGAAACAAGGCTACCGAGGTGGTAAACATCGGTCTCGTAGGAAAATACGACCTGCAGGATGCCTACAAGAGCATCCGCGAGAGCCTCTCGCATGCCGGCACCTACAACGACCACAAGGTGAACATTACATTCATCAACTCAGAATATCTCACAGAAGAGAACGTGGCTGAGCAGCTGAAGGGGCAGGACGGTATCGTCATCTGTCCAGGATTCGGCCAGCGCGGCATCGAGGGCAAAATCATCGCTGCCCACTATACCCGCACCCACGACATCCCTACCTTCGGCATCTGCCTGGGTATGCAGATGATCGTCATCGAGTTCGCCCGCAACGTATTGGGCTACAAGGATGCCAACTCGCGTGAGATGGATGAGAAGACTCCACATAATGTCATCGACATCATGGAGGAGCAGAAGAACATATCAAACATGGGTGGAACCATGCGACTCGGCGCCTACGAGTGCGTGCTGAAACAGGGCAGTCGCGTGTTCAACATCTACAAGAAGGAGCATATCCAGGAGCGCCATCGCCATCGCTATGAGTTCAACAACGAGTTCCAGAAGGAATTCGAGAAGCACGGCATGATGTGCGTAGGCCGCAATCCGGAAAGCGACCTGGTAGAGATAGTTGAAATCCCGGGCTTGAAGTGGTACATCGGAACACAGTATCATCCAGAGTACCAGAGCACGGTATTGAAGCCTCACCCATTGTTTGTTGACTTTGTAAAGACAGCCATCGCTAACAAGAAATAGCGCAGGCTGGCTTCAGGCAGCAGAATGGCACAGCATTTGCTGTCTCCTCAGAGAAAATAAAACAATAAAAATAATAATGAATAAGAACAACATTATCGGTTTCCTCCTGATTGCCGTAGTGCTGATAGGCTTTAGCTGGTACAACCAGCCATCAGCCGAAGAGCAGAGAGCGGCATTCGTTCAGGACTCCATCGCCAAGGCGAAGCACGCCGAGATGGAAAAAGCCAGCAAGACTGCCGCTGTTAAGCGCCAGGCGGATGCTAAGGCTAAAATTGAGGCAGACTCTACAGCCCTCTTCTATTCGGCGCTGAAGGGTCAGGCTCAGAAAGTAGTTTTGAAAAACGAGAAGGTTGAGTTGACTCTCAACACCAAGGGTGGTACTGTCGAGAAGGCAGTCATCAAGGGATATGTGGGTCACAACCTCAAGGTGAAAGATGGTTCTGCCGACCAGAAGGACGTTACACTCTTCGACGGCAACGACCAGAGCCTCAAGTTCATGCTCGAGGCGAAGGAGGCCAACATCATCACCAGCGATCTCTATTTCACACCATCCAACGTGACCGACAAGTCTGTCACCATGACTGCTGTGGCTGCCCCAGGCAAGACCCTCAGCATGACCTATACCCTCGGCGACGACTACATGCTCCACATGAGCCTGCAGGCAGAAGGTATGGCAGGGCTGTTCTCACCTAGCTGCAACAAGATGAGCATCGACTGGAGCGACAAGGCGCGCCAGCAGGAACGTGGCTTCATGTTCGAGAACCGCTACACCACCCTCACCTATCATGAGGCTGAGGGCGGCACCGACCACCTGAACGAGGGCAGCGAGAAAATCGACGAGAAGATTGAAGAGACTATCGACTGGGTATCTTTCAAGAACCAGTTCTTCTCAGCTATCATGGTAGCTAAGGACAACTTCGACAAGGATGCCTTCATGACCTCTATCCCTCAGGAGAAGGGTTCGGGCTACCTGAAGCAGTTCCAGGCTAAGATGAAGACAGCCTTCGACCCAACCGGCAAGAAGGCGTCTGAGTTTGAGTTCTACTTCGGTCCTAACGACTTCCAGATTCTGAAGAATACAGAGAAGGAAAGTACCTTCGGCAAGGACCTGGAGTTCCAGAAGCTCGTTTACCTGGGATGGCCTATCATCCGCTGGATCAACCGTTTCTTCACACTCTATGTGTTCGACTGGTTGAGTAATGTATTCCCAATGGGTATCGTATTGATTCTCATCACATTGCTCCTCAAGCTCATCACCTACCCTATGGTAAAGAAGAGCTATATGAGCAGTGCCAAGATGCGTGTGCTGAAACCAAAGCTCGAGGCAGCTACCGCTCAGTTCAACAAGCCTGAGGACCAGATGCAGAAGCAGCAGGCGATGATGGCTGAATATGCCAAGTATGGTGTAAGCCCATTGTCAGGCTGCTTGCCAATGCTGATTCAGATGCCGGTTTGGGTTGCGATGTTCAACTTCGTGCCTAACGCCATCCAGCTTCGTGGTGAGAAGTTCCTGTGGATGAGCGACTTGAGTACCTTCGATCCAATCTTCGAGTGGAATACCAACATCTGGTTGATTGGTGATCACTTGAGTTTGACCTGTATTCTCTTCTGCGTAGCCAACCTGTTGTATTCATGGATGACCATGCGCCAGCAGCGTGACCAGATGGTAGGTCAGCAGGCAGAGCAGATGAAGATGATGCAGTGGATGATGTATCTCATGCCATTGATGTTCTTCTTCATGTTCAATGACTACTCAGCAGGTTTGAACTTCTACTACTTCATCTCATTGTTCTTCAGTGCAGCCATCATGTGGACCCTGCGCAAGACTACCAACGACGAGAAGCTCCTCGCCATTCTGGAGAAGCGCTATCAGGAGAACAAGAACAACCCTAAGAAGGCAAGCGGTCTTATGGCAAGAATGCAGGCCCTCCAGGAGTTGCAGCGCCAGCAGCAGGAAGAGATGATGCGTAAGCAGGCAGAACTGAACGAGAAAAAGAATAATCTCGGAAAATAAAGTTTTCTAGATAAAAATTAAAGCGTAATGAATTACCCGAATAGGTGTTCATTACGCTTTTTTATTACCCCCGAAAAGGCATAATTTGTTAAATGATATTATAAATTATACCTTTTCGGGGGTATTTTCATTTTTTATTCGTATATTTGTCCCCGAAAGGGTATAATATAGTATTACCAATAGCATAATTTTACCCGAAAGGGTATAAAATAAATAAAATATGAGCAATACATTATCATCATACGTCAAGGAGATGCGCAAGCAATTCGGACTGACACAGGTGGATCTGGCCGCAAAATCGGGTGTGGGACTCAGATTCGTAAGAGAACTGGAGCAGGGAAAGGAAACATTAAGACTGGACAAAGTTAATCAGGTTCTCCTTCTCTTCGGCCAGGAAATAGGCCCCGTTCCTATCAAAAAAGAATAAAAACAGAATTTTATGAAACAAGGAAAGATTTATCTCTACAACCAATACGTAGGCCTGCTGACGGAAGATGAAACGGGCTTCACCTTCGCCTACGATGCTGATTATCTGGCATCGGATGGTGCAGAAGCCGTGAGCCTCACACTCCCGCTATCCGACGAACCCTACCACGATACCGTTTTGTTTCCCTTCTTCGATGGACTGATACCCGAAGGATGGCTGCTGAACATCGCAGAAAGCAGTTGGAAAATCAACCAGCGTGATAGAATGTCGCTCCTCCTTGCCTGCTGCAAGGATTGTATCGGAGCCGTCAGCGTCATCCCAGCAGAAGAACCTCCTATAGAAGAAACGAACAGTTCAAACGTAGAAGGATCAAACGCTTCACCCCAAAACTAGAAAGGAAAAAGAAATATGGAGACTAAAAAGGAAAAAGAAATATGGAGAAATGTCTATATTGCTATAAACCGCTCAAGCCAGGGCAGATAGATTACCACCCCGCTTGCGCCCGAAAACTCTTCAGCACCAAGGAAGCCCCTGTTCTACCCTATGTTAGAAAGGAAATAGGCAACCTGGCTAAACAGGTAGTGCGTGCACAAACCACCCTTACGGGTGTGCAGGCAAAGCTCTCGCTCGATGTGAACCCAGGCGGAAAGAACGAACCATCCCGCTTCACGATTGTAGGACTCTGGGGCAAATACATCCTCAAGCCCCAGACCGACCGCTATCGCTGTCTTCCAGAAATCGAAGACCTCACGATGCACCTTGCCGAAGCCGCCAAAATCGCAGTGGTTCCACATGGTCTGATACGCTTTGCCGATGGCGAACTCTGTTACATCACCCGAAGAATTGACCGACTGGATGATGGTACCAAAGTGCCAATGGAGGATATGTGCCAGCTGTCAGAGCGCCTTACCGAATACAAATACAAAGGTTCCTACGAGCAGGTTGCCAAACTCATCAAGAAGTATTCCTCCTTCTCACAGCTCGACCTCGTAAACTATTGGGAGGTAGTTATCTTCTCGTGGATTACGGGCAATGCCGACATGCACCTCAAGAACTTCTCGCTCTACAACAACCGCAAGTTGGGCTATGGATTAACCCCAGCCTACGACCTGCTCTGCACGAAGATAGTGATGCCAGAAGATACCGAGGAACTCGCCCTGACACTGAATGGAAGAAAGAGAAAGATTCTGAAATCAGATTTCATCAAGGTGATGACAGCATCAGGACTCAGCGAGAAAGTGATCAACAATATCGCCAAGAAATTTCGTCGCTCCATCGTGAAATGGCTCGACCTGATAGATGTCTCTTTCCTGCCTGATGGCATGAAGAAAGAATATAAGAAACTGATTCTCAGCAGAGTTATGGCTTTGAGATAATTTCTTTCTGTAATTCTTTCTGGCAAGCAGAATAAACAGAGAAAAAAAGCAAGAACAACATAAACAAAACAGGAAATGAAGAAAATACTCTTATCCCTTTTAGCAGCCATCGGCTTATCAACCACGGGCTGCTCAGCACAGGCTGGCAAATCGGCCTCATCAGCAAAAACTGCCCCATCGGACGGTATCATCGTATTGGCTCCTCAGGCATTCATCAACCAGGCAAAGGCAGATACTACTAGCATCCTCCTCGATGTACGCACCCCAAAGGAATATGCAGAAGGCCATCTGGCTGGTGCCCACCAACTGGATTACCTCAATACCGAGGCGTTCGATACCGGTATCAAGCAGCTGGATAAATCCCGTACCTATTATATTTATTGCCGAAGCGGAAAGCGAAGCCATGGTGCCTGCCTGAAAATGCAGCAGCAAGGATTCAAAGTGTATGATATGGAAGGCGGTATCCTTAACTGGACAAAACTCGGAATGCCGGTAGAAAGATAAAAATTATCCCCGAAAAGGTATAATTAATCAAACTAAGCGATTAACTATACCCTTTCGGGGGTATTCTGTTGAAAGCAAATTTGCTTCTTAAATACTATCCAAACTGAAATTACTTCTTCAGCACTGGCTCGCAAGTGATATCCACTCCGAGCTTCTTGAAGATCTTCTGATCTACATCACTCAGCATCACGGTGCAATGAGCCTGACAGCCACGAAGCTTAGGCAATTGCTCCAAAGCCTTCTTGCAGTTCTCATCATTCTCAGACAGAACAGAGAGAGCTACAAGAACCTCATCGGTATGAAGACGAGGATTATGACCGCCGAGATAATTAATCTTGGTATGCTGAATAGGTTCAATCATCGACTGAGGAATCAACTTCAATTCATGGTCGATTCCCGCCAAATGCTTGGTGACATTCAATATCAATGCCGCACTGCAACCCAACAGCTCGCTGCTGTGACCGCAGATAATCGTGCCATCCTCCAACTCTATCGCAGCAGAAGTATGCCCCGTCTCCTTCTTGTGATTCTTGGCAGCCACAGTCACCTTGCGGTAATCCGTAGTAATCTTAGCCTGATTGAAGAGCATCTGGATCTTGTTGATTTCCGCATCATTGCAAGCGCCAGCCGCCATCTTGTTGGTTGCAGCATAGTAACGACGGACAATCTCATTCTTGGATGCCTCGCAGCAAACCTCATCATCAGAGATGCAGAAGCCCACCATGTTGACACCCATATCCGTTGGCGACTTGTAAGGATTGCTGCCATAGATGCCCTCGAACAAAGCATTGAGCACTGGATAGATCTCCACGTCACGGTTGTAGTTGATGGCAATCTTGTTGTATGCCTCCAGATGGAATGGGTCAATCATGTTCACATCGTTGAGGTCGGCAGTAGCAGCCTCGTATGCGATGTTCACCGGATGCTTCAATGGGAGATTCCATACAGGGAAGGTCTCAAACTTGGCATAGCCTGCACGCACCCCGCGCTTGTTCTCATTATAAAGCTGGCTCAGGCAGACAGCCATCTTGCCGCTACCAGGACCAGGAGCAGTAACGATGACGAGCGGACGCTCAGTCTCCACATAGTCATTCTGGCCGAATCCCTCGTCAGAAGCGATGAGATTCACGTTGTGAGGATAGCCCTCGATGAGATAATGGCAGTAAGCCTTGATGCCCTCACGCTCCAGACGCTGCTTGAAAGCGATGGCAGCAGGCTGACCGTTATAATGGGTAATGACAACAGAACCCACCATGAAACCACGGTTCTGGAACTCGCCACGAAGACGCAGCACGTCCTCATCGTAAGTAATACCCAGGTCGGCACGCTTCTTGTTCTTCTCGATGTCGGCGGCACTGATGACGATAACAATCTCAATGCTATCGCTGATTTTCTGAAACATGCGCAGCTTACTATCAGGCTGGAAACCTGGCAAAACGCGGCTGGCGTGATGGTCATCGAAAAGCTTACCTCCCAATTCGAGATAAAGCTTTCCATCAAACTGTGAGATTCTCTCCTTGATATGTTCGGACTGAATCTTCAGATACTTCTCGTTGTCAAATCCTATTTTCATTGTGTTTTATATATTTTGCGGTGCAAAATTACAAAAAAAGTATCGTACTAACAAATCTTTTATCCGAAAAAATAAAAGAGAACTGCTACATATAGGCATCCAAGACAGGAAAATGCTTGTTGTCATACTCCTCAAGATAGTTTTTATAATCCATCCACATCAGGGAACCGGTTTTTCCGAACAGAGTCTCTCCATTGTCCTGGTGTAAATCCCGTCTTAGCCTTGAAAATCTTATAGAGATGAGCGTGGGATGAGAAGCCGCATTCTGAAGAAATGGTATCATTGCTGTACCTGCATTCTTCCAGCAGCATACGCTGCGCCTCCTTGAAACGGATATCGCTGAGCCAGATTCTGAAACTGCTCTTCAGACAATTTTCGAAATACATACCTCAGTTCGGGATAAGAAATAGTGCCTAAAAAAGTTGGTAATCTCCGATATT
>ERZ791617.1003-NODE-1003-length-12639-cov-4.54585_pt1 | contig 12639 bp, 11 predicted proteins | sample MGYA00510272_ERZ791617 | MGnify/ENA primary metagenome ERZ791617 (study PRJEB30046, sample SAMN00715200) | human gut metagenome | study: EMG produced TPA metagenomics assembly of the A metagenome-wide association study of gut microbiota in type 2...
AGTTCGGCAGCAAAGATACTTCTTTCTAATTTAAGCCCTAATTTGAGTGCTTACCATTTAATGAGATAGTCGAGAACTATTTCAATTCCATGAAGGTTCGATTAATACTGAAAATAGAATTACCTGTTCGTTATGTGTTAAGCGAATTTCAATTCCATGAAGGTTCGATTAATACCTACATTCGTTGCGTCACTCATAGACTTGTATAGTTATTTCAATTCCATGAAGGTTCGATTAATACTTAGACTTGCCTTAATATTTGCACCATATACACCTATTTCAATTCCATGAAGGTTCGATTAATACAAGTTAGCTGATGAAATTCACGCTATTGAATCTCGATTTCAATTCCATGAAGGTTCGATTAATACATTAACACCGTTTGAGATACCGGACGAAGGATCGTATTTCAATTCCATGAAGGTTCGATTAATACCATTCACTCCTCAGCTATTTGATATGCTTTTCTTGTATTTCAATTCCATGAAGGTTCGATTAATACTGCCGAAGGTCTTAACGTATGCCGGGCGAGATACATTTCAATTCCATGAAGGTTCGATTAATACAAGGGGATGACGCAACAAGATTTAGCGGACCTTTATTTCAATTCCATGAAGGTTCGATTAATACCAGCGCAGGAGTAGGCACAATCGTTCTTGGTGATGCATTTCAATTCCATGAAGGTTCGATTAATACTCTCCGCTGCTGAGGTAACATTACCTAACGGTAATATTTCAATTCCATGAAGGTTCGATTAATACAGTATGAGCGCATCAACTTGTAACGCTTATGTAAATTTCAATTCCATGAAGGTTCGATTAATACCCGCAGAGCCGCCGAAGCGCTCACGCCTGAAGAAATTTCAATTCCATGAAGGTTCGATTAATACCTTTCCGCCCTTGGTGTAAAAGTAGTGCGAGCCTTATTTCAATTCCATGAAGGTTCGATTAATACCAAGGTCCTTGTGAGGGATAGTGAACAGGATTATATTTCAATTCCATGAAGGTTCGATTAATACGCTCAGATTGGTTCATCGGGCTACTCTGCTAAGATATTTCAATTCCATGAAGGTTCGATTAATACCGGTAAACTGTAGGAGACAATCTGTGTATCTGTGTGATTTCAATTCCATGAAGGTTCGATTAATACTTGCATAATCATAATCAGAGTATTTTTTAGCTGCATTTCAATTCCATGAAGGTTCGATTAATACTCTGTAAGGTGTTAAAGGGTTAGTTAATTAGGCGATTTCAATTCCATGAAGGTTCGATTAATACTACCTTCGCCACCTTCTGAGCGAGTGCCGAAGGCTATTTCAATTCCATGAAGGTTCGATTAATACAGCTGCCCACCGTGTCACCATCGCCGCCCGTGTCATTTCAATTCCATGAAGGTTCGATTAATACGCTCAGATTGGCTCATCAGGCGACTCTGCTCAGATATTTCAATTCCATGAAGGTTCGATTAATACACACCCTCGCCCCGATCTGAGCAGCTGCACACCAATTTCAATTCCATGAAGGTTCGATTAATACCGAGGATAGCGAGCAGCGAAAACGCCCACCACGGCCATTTCAATTCCATGAAGGTTCGATTAATACTATTTCGAGTTTTTCTTTTCTCGCAACGAGGTTTAATTTCAATTCCATGAAGGTTCGATTAATACGCACGACCTTAACCAAAAAGGATTTAAATGTATTGTATTTCAATTCCATGAAGGTTCGATTAATACACTTGTGCGTGAAATATGCGAGGATAGTACGTATATTTCAATTCCATGAAGGTTCGATTAATACGCAAAGCAGTTCCCTTGGTACACCCTGCCTACTACCATTTCAATTCCATGAAGGTTCGATTAATACTGCAAACCATTATTTTGATTCCTATCGAACACATATTTCAATTCCATGAAGGTTCGATTAATACACGTGATGGCATTCGACAAGAACAACGAAATCCTGATTTCAATTCCATGAAGGTTCGATTAATACTGCCAAAGGCGGTGGAGCAGCCGCACAGTTGGAGATTTCAATTCCATGAAGGTTCGATTAATACACAAATAATGATACATCATACTTAATGATCAAGGTTATTTCAATTCCATGAAGGTTCGATTAATACGTGTCAGCGACGGCAACGGCGTAGCCGGTTGTTACATTTCAATTCCATGAAGGTTCGATTAATACACCGAAGGGCCGCCGAAGTGCTCACGCCCGAAGAAATTTCAATTCCATGAAGGTTCGATTAATACGTCTCTCTGGTGCCTGGTGGTGGTATTCACCCGTCATTTCAATTCCATGAAGGTTCGATTAATACACTTTATTTTCTGAGAAGACTAAAACCATCAGTTTATTTCAATTCCATGAAGGTTCGATTAATACAAGCCTATTGAGGTGTTGCAGCGGTACGACTTGCATTTCAATTCCATGAAGGTTCGATTAATACTTACAGGAGGCTCAGGAGATCAGGGCTGCGCTTGCATTTCAATTCCATGAAGGTTCGATTAATACTGCCATCCTGGCGCCCTCCCTGGTGGCTGTCATCCATTTCAATTCCATGAAGGTTCGATTAATACAGGTCCTGGTCCAGTCCGTTCTCGTCAATATCCTCCATTTCAATTCCATGAAGGTTCGATTAATACTATGTCTGAGAAGTCCAAGAATAAATATTTACGTTATTTCAATTCCATGAAGGTTCGATTAATACTCCCTGGTGGCTGGTGCCGGTGGTGTCCTCCCTGGATTTCAATTCCATGAAGGTTCGATTAATACGGTGCGTGAGGGTAAACAGGTGAGCGAGATAATCTAATTTCAATTCCATGAAGGTTCGATTAATACTCACAAAAAAACAGGAGTTCGACGAGCTTTCAAAGTTATTTCAATTCCATGAAGGTTCGATTAATACACAATTATGGCGGTTATTGCATCGTCGTTGACGAATTTCAATTCCATGAAGGTTCGATTAATACGAACAGAAGAAGAAAACAGCATAAAACAAGATCATCAATTTCAATTCCATGAAGGTTCGATTAATACTTCTTTTTGTTGTCACATATAGCATAATTATCGTGATTTCAATTCCATGAAGGTTCGATTAATACAGTCATTTTCTTATATTTAGAAAACAATCCTATTAATTTCAATTCCATGAAGGTTCGATTAATACCTAAAGTATTTTATTTGTTTCTTGTTTACGTTTGCAAATTTCAATTCCATGAAGGTTCGATTAATACTTTGCGAGGCCTGAGAAACCGAAGGAGTCTTGAGTGTATTTCAATTCCATGAAGGTTCGATTAATACCTTATTTGCCGTTACCGTGTTACTTATCGGTCGCAATTTCAATTCCATGAAGGTTCGATTAATACTTATATGAGTGCATACGCCTATCCTGTGGAACTTAATTTCAATTCCATGAAGGTTCGATTAATACAAAAGGAAAACAATGAAGATTAACAAGTATATCAATTTCAATTCCATGAAGGTTCGATTAATACCCGTTATTATTATACAAGATATTGCCTGTAAATAGGAGTTTCTGGTTGCAAAGATAATAATTTTTTTAGAAATTATATGTCGATGCTTGAAAATAATATTTTATCAGGCATACGACAACCTCTGTATATATCGTATGTTCATTAAGTCAAAGAGCGAAAAGGAAAGTCCTAAGTTTATAAAATCAGAAAAGAAATAAGACATCGACAACTTTTTACAAAAAATTGTCAGTTGACATTCTTTCCTTTCCAAGAATTTGTTTGTCCATATTATAACCGATCTTATTGGTGAAGACTATAACGCTATCTTCAGATACATCAATGAGGTTTTTCATCTTCATCTTAAGTTCTCGAAGTTTAGCTTCAGATAATTCTCCCTCCAAAACAGAGTTCTGAATCCAACATAAATATTGACGGCAAAGTTTCAACATTTTGCCAACCCGCTTCTCACCTACATCATAAACTATAATCACATACATATCACCAATACATTTTAAAAGGTTTGTATTCCTCAATCCCCAAAATATCTTTCAACAGCTTATAGCATTCCAGCTTTATAAGATGCTTGTAGCTTACATTACGCCCTAAAGAACGATGACGGAAAGTTTCGTCATACCGATCTTCCATTGCTTTCACAAAAATCTTCTTCCCCTTTTCGTTCAAAAGGCATTTGTTGAGTTTCTTATCGAAATGACTGGCGCTAAGAGCATGTTTATTTAGCACCTTGAAGATTACTCTATCCACGATAATAGGTTTGAATATCTCAGAAATGTCAAGGCATAAAGAATAGCGTCGTTCACCCGGAGTATGCAGAAAGCTTATCGTTGGATTGAGCTGAGTTTGATGAATAGCTCGGAGAGTTTCGGTATAGCACATCATGTTGCCAAAAGAGATGAGTGCATTAACCTCGTTCTCCGGCGGTTGCTTGGTTCTTGCCCCCATGTTGAAATCATCGAGAATAATATCGAATGCAGCATAATATGCTTGCCGAATATTACCCTCAATTCCCATTATCTCATCTACAGCCTTGGCATCCGGCAAAGTATTACTCAATCTCTTAATGGTATCGATAATATCCTGCAAGTCTTTTCCTCTGCGATTATAATAGTTGAGGTTCATAACCATATTCCAAGCTGCTCCCTGAATGAATTTTCGAGCTAATTCAACTCTCTTTTTCTTGTTTTGATATGCCGATGCTTGTGCCAGCAAAGCCTTGCCAGAAAGAAGACTTTCCCTTGGCATGAAGCTTCCTGTATAGTTCTCATAATAGTCGAAGAAGTGGACAGGAATACCTTTCTGTCCTAAGAAGTTGAACAAAGCGCTGTTTGCCCGAAGACTTCCGAAGGCATACAGTTCTGCAACATCCTCAATAGGAATGTATCGAGGTTGCTGCTTGATTTCTTCATTGTCTTCATTCACGACAACAGGCGTGAACTTTAGCGTATTGTCTCTGCGCTCCATGATGCCAGGATTGAACAAATAGAAATTTCTTTTCATTCTTCTTCCTCCATTTCTTTGATATAACAAAATTCAAAGTAGCTGCAATTCTTGCAGATGCCTTTCTTCGTGACAGGTGGACATTGTTCCTGCGAGATTACGTTTGTTATCTCTTCAGCAATAGTCTGAATTTCTTCCCTGTCAATATCCGTCAGTATCACTTCTTTTGTCTTTTTCAAGAGAGGATATTCCAAGATGCCCTTCACGCCATCAATTCCATGCTGCTCGAAAATATACATGTAATATTTGAGCTGCCATTCATGAGCTTTATCCACCTTATTAGATTTCTTAATCTCATGGATAACCTTGTTCTTTGCATTATAGTAATCTACTTTGATACCATCAATCTCCACTTCCTCATACTTTGATGTACGTTGCGGATAACTTGATTCATGCACCAGCTTTCCTTCATAGACCAAGTCTGACTCTTGTTCCATGTTGATGCCATTGGCAAACAGCCATAGTTTGCGATGGCAAAGCTGGTAATAGTTGAAATGAGTACCTGTTATGACCATAGAGAAAAAACAATAGGAGGCTCCAGGTAAAAACCAGGAGCCTCATCATTTACATTAAATTTGATTCTCGTAATCAAACGCCATCATTCTATCAACCAACTCCTGCTTAGCCTTAGCCAAAGCATCTGCGCTTTCCGTCTCAGTCACGACATAACTTGCACATGGAAGAGTTATAAATGTCTTGGCACCAGCATTTTCGTCAACGATAGGCTTTGCCTTTGGTTTAGATTCTCCATCCTCAACAAGTTTGGCACGAATAGCTGCTGCTAAAGTATTAGCATTATCACTAATAGCAATGGCTAAAGTCTCCATCAAGCTGAATGTTCTTGCTTGATTTGATGTGATATGCCAATCAATCAAAGCATCGGCTATAGCTGGAATAATCTGCTCACGCTGTTCTTTCGGCATCAACAAGCATTCACCAAAAGAAGTAGTGATTACCTTCCATCCATCTTCTTTCAATTTCTCTACCATATCTGATGTAATCTCTGGTTCCAACTGATTGGTTGAAACGCAGAACAAACGTCGCAAATCAATAGCTATATCATATACAAAGAGACCTGTAGCACGACTATTGTCTGGAATCCATTTGCGATACAAACTTCTATCGTTACCCTCTAAAAAGTCACTAACCTGTTCATCTGTCAAACGATTTCCATTTGCATCACGCACAACAACTCTATGCACGTTAGGCTTATCAGAACGATCAAAAGAAATATTCTCCTTAGGAACTGAAGCTAAAAGTGGATGCAAAGGGGTCATTGCAGAAATACTAAACGGACTTCTACGCTTTACAGCTTTCTCTTTTCCACCCTTTGGGGTTCTCATCCAGCCACCTAAAAGTTGGTCAACATAATGTGGATCACAAGACGAAAGGACCTCACCTTCTTTAAGCGCACCTTTCTTATCCACATCAAAAAAGAACTCGGTAGGAGAAGGTTGAACACCTAAAACATCGTTAAGCTGCTCCAGGATAGAGCGCTTAACCTGTTGACCACTTGAGAATGGAACTCGTACGTTGAACTGTGGGTCATAATAAGATTTCTGGCCATCTTCTACACAGAACACTGTGAATGCAGCATGCTTGAGACCACGTAAATAAATAAAAGAATTCTCTTTCATAATCTTATATTTTAATTGTTATTATAATGTCTTATACTGGAAACGCAAAAGTGTCAAGAAGTATGGTACGTTGTCTGTAGGCATACCATGAATCTCTTTCACGATTTCTTTAAACTCATCTATCTTAGCAATGAATGAAACAACCTCTGCAGCAGCTGCTATGAACTGTTTCTTATTAGTTGCATTGAGCATTGTTTCAACCAGATTTTTACGTTTGGTACTGATAGACTTATCTTTATCACTAGAGGCTTCGTTCAACAACTCAGCCAACTCTTGGGATTTCTCCCATAATTCATCATTATTCAACATAGCTAATATCCAAATTTTATATACGTTAAAATTAATTTGTTCGTCTTCATTTTTAGGAGTTTTCGGCTGTTTCGGCACTTTATCTCCTTTTAAATATACATAATCTCTAAGCCCTTTAGGCTCCATGGCTTTAATACCTACAGCTCCATAAGTACAAGCCGTTTTAAATCCAATTGCAGTTCCCCATAAAGACTCTGCATTTTTACCATTGCTCATCCCAAATATCTTTTCATAAAGATGAATTGGACGGCGTATTTGGTTCAAATTAAATGGTATAAAACCAATGGTGGTATTTGTCTGTCCTATGCTATAGATGTAGCCCAAAATTTGAGCATTTCTATATTTTTTAGAAATACCAATGAGAATCTTTGTCCATGTTTGGGTATCAATATTGATGATTCCATCCTTATTCGTATTGTAAGGACTATATCCCGCCAAAGGCATATCAGCATCATATTCTCTTGGATCATAATAATGAGAAAGCCATTGACCATTCCAAGTATTAATCTGATTTCCTTTAAGCATGGTTGTCTCATTAAGACTCGTACGATAGAGCTTCCAACCTTCATAAATATCAAGTAAAATCTCTTTGTTGCTAAAAAGAATCGAAAAACCTCCCTGAACACCAATACCAAGAGCATCTCCAATCCACGATGTATAGATTTCTTCTTGAGAGTTTGGTAACTTCAAATCTGTCACTTGACCAGATGTCGTAGCTGCAACATCTAATGAAGCATAACCACGTGCAATGCTTGCATCAGCTTCACTCTCTTCAATTTTCTTAATCAATTTTTCGAAGCGGATCTTTCTTTGTTCAGGAGTCTCAAAAGGCTTTTTCTCCTTTATCATATCATCCCAACTTAACTTTGGGTTTTCCAAAGGCGAATTGCCTGCAGTCATCATATATTTGTTTTGATCAAAAAACAAGGGATAGAACTGCTCCAAAAAGAAAGTTCGGGCATCATAGCTGGTGCCATATTTTTCATTGTAAGCATCCAGGAATATCTTTCCAATATTTGATGTTATCATATTTTATAGTATTTCAAACGATTGATAATATTCTATTTTACACAAATCGGGTAACAATCCCTTTTCTTCATCATATCCTTTGTTCGGAATAACAAAAGGATGCGACCCCTTATTGAGCTGATCAAGATTCCTATGCGCAATGGAATGATAGCTTACAGGTATTTCCATTTCAATTCTTTCCAATCCATTGGCACATAAGTATCTTTCTTTATCATCTTCTGTAATACAAACAGCAGAATTGATGTCAAGCGTTTCCAGTAACGCTGATTTCGGATGATGACAAAGTGCCTTTAACACCCATTTTCCTTCCAAGAACGCCACACCAGTAAAGTCTATATTCTGAAAGTCAATCTTTGGATATACCTTATCTATCATTTTCTGAACATGACATTCCTCCATGATGTCACCACAATCTGGCAATACACTGAAAGTATCTTTCAGAACATCCAGACTATAAGGAAGAGCTTCTTTATCATCTTCAGATGGTGCTATGACATATATCGGCTTGTAGTGTCCAATGGTATCTCTTGTACGCTTGCGATTAATTCGTCCAAAACGCTGTGTAAGAGCATCAATTGGAGCACACTCAGTAATCATTATATCAAAGCTGATATCAAGACTGACCTCTACTACTTGAGTGGAAACTACAATGCATGGAACGTTTTCTAATTGATTGAAGTCTTCACGTAACTCTGTTTCCAATCTATCCCTGTCGCTTCGTTTGTACCTGCTATGCACAAGCATCTTCTTCACATCCGGATATAATTCTTCAATAGACTCATATAGTTTCTGTGCTCTTTTTACTTGATTACATACTATGAGAACTTTAGAATTGCTTTCGATTGCTGAGGCTATCACATCATAAGATTCTTTTTTATCATCGAGCTTGTAGATTTGATGCCTGTTGAATGATTGAAGCGTCAGAGAATCCAACTTTACCTCATAAACTGCATCAGCTCCACCCAATAGTTGAAGTATCTTCTGATACAATACTGTCGGCATTGTTGCCGTACCAACATGTACCCTACACTCCAGCGTAACAAGAATTTCTATAATGCGTAGAACTATAGACTGCATAACATCAGAATAGGTGTGTATCTCATCGAGAATCACATCACAACCTTTTAAATCCATAGCCATAGCCTCATATCCTTTGATACCAAAAACAACAGAGGCCATCTGGTATGGAGTAAGGACCTTCACTGATGCACCAACATGACGCTGCATGATACTTTCCTCTATCTTACCGTCTTTCACTTTCAGATTAGAGGATGCATGTAGAAGATGAACTTGAGCATTAGTATTACTCAAATCATTCTTTATTCTATCATACATAGCATTAATTGATGCTTGAAAAGGCAGTGTATAGAAAACTCTTCCACGACAACGCCTCAACAAGAAATCCGTTTTTCCAGCTCCAGTTGGAGCTGTTACCAACGTATGCATCTTCTTACTATCCGAGGAAATCAATGATAAAGGATAGAGTTCACTTTGCCTATTGTAAAAAGACAAATCAGGTTTGATGAAGAGTTTATCAAGCGGCATTTCAAATGCAGTCTCCATAGCAGAAGCCATGTGATCTGCCGCCATCAACAACCCTCTCCATTCAGAACACCCCTTTTTTCTGCCATCACAATAGTCTATGACATATTCGTAATTTTCTTTTGCCTCTTCCAAAGAAACCTCATGGGTTTCCATGCCAAGGCTTTCAAGAATATCAATGGCTATATGACTCCATTCTGGAAATAACTTTGAATGTTCCTTGAAACAATCTGATGCATCATCTAAATCTAAAATGCCCAAATTCCGAACATCTTTATACATAGATTTATGATGAGCTACTATCATATCTATCACTGCATCTCTATGTTCCTGACATACTAACGATAGAAAGAATAAAGAGGCTATTTCATGGCGAAAAACAGAACCGGGCTTCTTGTTTGGAGAAATCAGCGATTGCTGGAACACAGGACTTGCCTTTCCGATATCATGCAACAAAGCTCCTTCTACTGCAATCTGTTCATCAAATCCTAAATGCTTAGCCATAACGCGGGCGGTATCAGCAACATTCTTAAGATGCTGATACAAACAAACATGTCCATTCTGCTCGCTTTTAGCTAATATTTCTTGATGAATATTCATATAGTTACATCGTTTAAAGTAAAGATTGACCATTATACTCTATCCAGCCAACCATTGGCTGATTATCGTTAAAACGATTATAGCCAACCAGGAAAGACTGTTCTGAATTTCCAAAGCGCAATTCGAAACCAGGTAATTGATTGAATTGTTCTTCTTCCATCACTCTGATTTCTGATTCTGGCAAGAGTATATCTTCATTTCTGCATACACATATATGTTGCTTCGATGCAATAATAGCATCTTCTTCTCTTTCGAAAGCTATATACAAGACAGGATTCAAGAGAACAGAACGTTTCAATACAGAACGATTTCTAATGAAAGTTCTATTTTTATACTCCCAACCTCTTGGCTGTGTTACTTCCTGTTGAGAATCCATAGTATCATACTTTAATTTATGCCTCAAAATTTTATGGATTCCTGAAACACTCAAAAGTTCAGGAAACAGTTTTTTCTCTATGCCTTCTATTATAGAAGGAGTAAGAAACTGCTGACTGAATGTTTCTCCATCACGAACAGCTGTCCATGGTTTAATAAAACCAAACTGCCCTTTATATGTTACGACATACATAATCAAATCCTTTAATAATTAGTAAATTGCTCCAAATCCGATACCTGTGCAGTTGCCTACACCAACATTCCATATAAATTGTTTCGTCTCAGGCTTACCTTTAATGACAACCGGACAAAGACTTGCCTTATTGCCAATACCATGATAACGAACTAATTTCAACTTCTTTTTGGAGTAAGAAAGATCAAAACTGATATCCAACGTTTCATCTTCTTCCAATCCAGCCTCTTTCATCTTCGACAAAAGAGTTTCCTTAAGATATTGGTTTGCCTGTTCATGATTGAAATTATACTGTTTAATGCTTCCATCATCCAACTTCCTTTTTATAAAAATCGGACTAGCACAATAATACAAATCCCGCTCTGAAAATTGAGGTTCAGCACCAACAGTTATGTCAGTTACAAACATACCACAAAACATTTCGGGATCTTCAAGAATTGTTCTGATGATAACCTTAATGATGCTTTCATCATAAAAGCTAATAAACATCGTTGCACCCTGTGAAAACTGAAGTGCATTCTCCTTTTTTCTTCCTCCATTCAACCACGAGAAAGAATACAATGAAATCTTATCATGAATAGAATTGCTACCAATCCATTTATGAATAGTACCAACCAGTTTCTGTTGATAGTCAAAAGGAACCGGTGTTGTATTCTGTGAAGTTTTTAAATGAATTCTCATATATCCTTTTTATTTAATTGTTCATTTTACAAATACATCTGTTACTGATTCTTGTTTTTTATCAGAATGCTTCTTGCCTTATTAGAAATCTCTTTCGCCTCCTGATAGCACCTATCAATTTCTTCATAGGTGTATGCATTCCGAGCCTCAGTGATGCTTTCGGTTGCAACCTCTTCGAACATCTCGAAGACAATTTGTTCATTATTATTTTGCGTCATATCTTTCTATTTTGGATCAAAATCAATCTGTTTTAACAGTTTCCATCTTCCTGTACGTGGAGCACCAACATGACAAATCATATCGGCCTTTTGTAATATAGAAAGTTCTCGTTCTATGGTGCGTTGAGGAATTCCCGACATTACCGCCATTTGTTTGGCGGTAATATCGAAATGCTTTGCTATGAAAGAAAGGATAATCCGCTGACGATAAGTAAGTTTCATTACCGCCACATTACCGCCACTATTACCGCCATCTCCGACATTTACACCGCCATCCCCGCCACGCTCTGCGATAACTTCATCTATCGTCTTGCGCTGAATAATCGCCATTACGCCACCTCCATTTTCTTCTATCGTTGGTAATGGCAAACTGACACGTTTAAACTCCTCGGCAATCTTCTTAAAACCCCGTCCCCATGATTCCACAAAGCCTGCTTTATAAAAGACATTGGCAATGTTATGGTTGCGAGGATAAGAAGAATGCTTCTGCAACAAAGCTGCAGGAGTCAACTCTTTCGGCAACAGACCATAGTTCCACAATTCGATACTGCGATCGTAGATGCGCATTTGGACGGCAGGACCATTATAAGCCTTATGCGAAATGGCATTGTATATCAACTCTCGTAATGCTTTATCAGGAATCTCCAGCTGCTCTATGCGCTGTAATCCCTCGTAGTGAATAGGCGAAAGCAGATACTTGGTTCGGAGTGTTTCCATCACTCGACTTGCCATCTGAATCAGGTTGCCTTCTATCACATCTTGAATAATCAAATCGCTCTCATCTGTATGAAAACGCCCAATCTTGAATACCGCAGATGGGAAGTACTGACCAACATGCTTTCCGAAAAGCAAAATAGCAGCATTTTTCAATTCACCTTCCCTGGTAAACAAGCCAAGATTACGCAATACTTCCTCTGTGGACGAATTAACTTCTGATTCATCCATACGACCTGCCTTGATACTACATTGCAAAAAATAGTCAATTGCATTGCGGTCGATATCATCAAGAGTTGCACCATAAACAGGAATATCATCCCATGAATGTCCCATCTTCTCCATAATGAATTG